>Ga0123340_1005439_pt1 | contig 12100 bp, 4 predicted proteins | sample SirMexnodulemix_FD_89961 | JGI IMG/M metagenome (GOLD analysis project Ga0123340, IMG submission 89961) | Root nodule microbial communities of legume samples collected from Mexico - Siratro Mexico nodule mix | ecosystem: Host-associated > Plants > Roots > Nodule | place: Mexico: Nepantla... | reverse complement strand
ATAAAAAAAAAAAAAAAATTATAAATTAAAAATAAATAAAATATATTTTTTGTTTTTTTTTTTTTAAAATAATATCAGTTTTTTTTTTTTTTTTTTTTTTTCAAGATTTTAAGGACACGCCTTCTTCCACCACTGACTATGCATTTAGAGATAGTAATGGTTGAACACTAAAAAAGTTTATTCGCTGCAACAAAAATGGAATGTAAGATGAGTTTCTAGCAATGAAAGACGAATTTATATAGAAAACTGATAATTTTTAGCAATGGATACCTTGAATCTGTAAGATTGCACAACAGAGTTCTAGATGGATTTCAATATTTATCTCTTATTTAATAATGAAATTCGGAAGGCTTACTGTCCAGAAAGTGTAATCAAAGAATTTTAATAAATTGTTTTAGGACTATAAAATCATAAATTACTATATTAAAAAAATTCCTTTGACAAATTATGACATTTAAATAACCGGAACCACTTGTCCTTTATTTTTTTCGTCCTTCACTTTAGTCCTTTTTCTTTAACTTTCTAATTCCCAAACGTACCGCCATGATCGAATCGGTCATAATTCATTTTATTTAAAAGAAGTGATAAAACTAAGCTTTTATGGAGAATGGAGTGGTTTTCACGTCACAAAAGAATGATTCACAGCCTTCAATGGAATAACTGCAGGATTCTGGAGATGGACAATCACAGGCTGAGAAAAAATTGGTACATTCCACGGCTATTTTTTCGCTAAAAACCTTTACAGTTCTTAAATTTATACAATTTCTTTGTATAACATTTGTACAGTAAAGAGAGATGTAAGAAGAGAAAAATAAAGTTATCAACACATTGACGAAATATGAAGAGAAAATGTATGTTATAGAATTTTTTGTGCAAACAATATACCTAATTTTATGATATCTATTTTTTTTTTCTTTCTAAAGAATACTTTTTTCGAAATGTGATTTGAAAAAAGTAATAATACTTTTTTCCTATTTAAATCCATTGATATCTAAATATAGTATTGAACATCCATTTAAGTCAAATATATCTGTGGTACCTAATTCAATTTCAATCAATAACTCAGATAAGTATGTACTTTCCAGTTTTATTTTTCCAACAACATTTCATTGCATACTTTTTTTTCCCCTCTTACCAGAATTAACATGTTTGGTGATTGCAACCACCCCAGACACTGTGAACCTAAATCAAAACAAGAACACCGCGAGATTAAAAAAATAAATTGTTTCACACACACAACAAGAAAAATACATACATCCATTTGGCAGTTGCAATGGTTGGTCCACCAACAAACAACAGCATCTGTTGAGAAACAATAATTGATGTGGACAAGCGAACGGGAGGAAGTGAGAAAGAAGTGCCTTTCTTATATTCGAATCTTCTTATGCTCCCCCCTTTCGCATTGTCAGAAACAAAATTATAAAAAGCAACGAAGTAAAAAATAAATGACGATAATTATGTCTACGTCTTTCACTTTTCTCAGATGAGAAAAGAATCGTAACGGAATCTAATCCCTTGGTTGTCTTTTACTTTTCATAACATCAAAGAAAAATGGCATATATCCAATGAATACTTGGAAATCATTTGTCCTCCCCTTTCCAAAAATTAAGTAAAATTTGTTAATTACACCAACTTCAGATGCAACTGTAATTAATTAATTAATTACACAAAATCCACACACATTGTTGTTTGAGTTGAAGTTGTATAGTGGTATTGATTTGTGTTTTACATATGAATTTATATATGTGGTTCTAATAGAAGTCTATGGTATTGTTTGTGCAATTGTAGAGTCGAACCAATTCCTTGCACTTGTCAGATGAAGGGATGTATGGAGGGGTAGCACACCTCAACAATGCCCAATTAACTCCATTGAAGAAGGGGTGGTGCTTAATTGCTAGGGCACCCATTGTTGAGCCCAGTCTCATTGTTGAGTCCTTCACCAACAGTTGTGAGATCAAATCCCTGGCTGCTCCTGGGATCATGGGCTCCTTGGGGAACTCAAGGGCACGTGCCACTATGTTGGCTAGGGTTAGCTCGTGCTCAAGCCCTTTGAAGGGTGTGATCCCGTAGAACAGTTCGAAAATGAACACTCCCAATGTCCACCAATCAACGGCGTTACCGTGACCCTCCCCGGAAATCACTTCCGGCGCCAAGTACTCGTGGGTCCCAACGAACGACGTCGATCGAATTTCTATTGGCTCCGCTACTATCTCCACGGACCCACACCGAGAGGACCTCTTGCTACGACCGCGTTTTGGGTGGAAGCATGGCACAGATGGCACCATGCAATTGGGCAGCATGCATGATGACATGGCGGGCGCGCATTGGTTTTTATGCTCGTTGGAACTGGTGTTGCTGGGTGGATCTTGATCGAACACGATCTGAGCCGTTGATGTTGTGTCGTCGCCTTTCAGTGAGAGGTCAAAGTCCGTGAGCATTACGTGACCGTCCGATCTTATGAGCACATTTTCAGGCTTCAAATCACGGTATATTATCCCCATCATGTGTAGGTACTCCAAGGCAACCACAACTTCAGACGCGTAGAACCTGTAACACCCACACCATTACTATAATACATAATAATAAGGTCACATTTCCAGCTACCACCCTCAGGTCAGCATAACATAGTGGGATTGTTATTATCGGCATGTATTATTTCGGTATATCACCATCATAATTTTATTACCATCAATTTCTCCAATAATTAAATTATGCAGGGTCCACTTTTGAATAATCATACCCATTATTTTAAATTTTGACCAAGCAAAACGTCACCCAGTTTTATTTTTGCATACATTTTAAAATATATTTTGATCAAGACGTACAAGTATTATTTTATAGCAATAAAACCTTTTGACTCCACCCGAGAGTTGTTCATGCAATAGTTTAACATGGAGGTTCCATCCCAAAAACTTTTAAATCTGTCCAAGTTCAGAAACGACGAGATAAGAATGCTGAAAGGTTTATTATTAATATTATTATTAGTTTGGAAATCCGATAATGGTTACTGGTTAAGTGGGGGAGGCACTAAATTATTATTTGGTGCACGACGGACACACCAAAAGCCTTCGTGGGCTCACAATCAAAGGCAACAGAGGAGACATGAATTGAATCTAATGGCCCACAGGCCATGAAATTATGAGCAGATTAAACCATCACCAACTGATCCAGAGAAGCCAAATAAACATGCTCTCTCTCCACCCTCTCCACTACAATATTATACAGTTTCCATTTTGTTACATTAGCTGTGATATAAACAACCAGCCATTGTTAATTGAGTTACAAATCCCACTAACATCTTAAACAGTAACTGTTAGCTAGTAGTTTGTTTCTATTTATATATATTGTAATAACATATAACAACAAAAAAGAAATTACTGAACCAAATTATTCTCTGCATGCATGTTGTTCATTGATCATCTAAAATTGTGATCATTTTAGTAACAACGCAGCTTCAAAGTCTAATATGATCACATGCATATTAAATAGGGAGAGTTAAAGAAGGGACAGCGAGACAGACCTAACGGCGGCGTGGTGGAAGCGTTTATCGGGCTGGCGCTGGCGCAGGACGTGGAGGTCGCCGCCGGGGCAGAACTCGGTGAGGAGGCAAGACCAGCGAGGGGAATCGAGCGAGGCGTAAAGAGTTGGCAGAAAAGGGTGATCCACCGCTTCCAGAATCTCTCTCTCGACCTTAGCCCTCGTGTCTTTGTTCCTGGCCACCAGTTCCTTCTTGTCCATCACCTTTGCCGCCAACAGGCACCCGTTCGAGCCCTTCAGCTCCACCAAGTACACGCTTCCGATGTCGCCGCTCCCCACGCGCTGCACAAACCGGAGGTCGCCCAGTCCCAGGGTGCCGCCGTACCGCTCTATGGCGTCCCAGCAGGGGTCCGACGAGGGTGCGTGGTTCCTGGCGGAGAACGTCCACTCCGCCGCCGCAGTGGTGGCAGGGTTCTCGGAGTCTTCCTCGGCGGAGGAGTGCATTGTGTCGCTAATGATTCTAACAATAACAATAACGAAAATAATAATGGAGTTTGAGTTTGCTATGTTGTGCGTGAGTGAGAGAGAGAGAGAGAGATATGTGCGTGTGGGTGGAAATAGAGAGTTGAGTTTTGTGAAGGGAATGAGAGAGGGAGGTGGGGGCATAATGGGCCGGCAGTTTATTATTGGGCCATCTGGTGCCGTCACACTAAATAGGCCACTGGGTCAATGGGCCCATCTGCTTCCATTTTTTTCCTTTTTTACGTTTTTTTGTCCTTTTATAGTATTCATCATAATTCCATTTTCACGTATGAACAAAAGTACTAACGTGGGTGAGACATGTTGATTTTGTCAGAGTGTGAATAAAAACGCATCTAAAGAGTCATATTTTACAAATCTAAACTGTAACTAGTTCTATTCAAGTGTGATTATTACTCTTAACTCGCATCTAAAGAGTTATTTTTTCATATCTTGTAACAATTTAACTTAAGAATGTGTTTAAAGAAAATGGAACTACGACCCTACGACATCATTAATAGATAATAATGGTTCTTTACTTTAAACACAACCATTACATACCCGATCTTCTTTTATTCCAAAGATTATTAAATAAAGTCAGAACTTTAAATATGAGTTCCTCCATTATACTTAAAGAAATGAGCCATCAAAGCTAATAAATCTTATTCAAATCGCACCACTCCCACAAAAAGGTTTTAAATCTTTAAAAAATATATCAAAGAAAAAAAAACATTGCAAACTGGAGATAAAAATTGTTAAGGGACAATTAGAAGAGTCTGCTAAAACCTTTGCTTTATATTTCCGTTATTTGTTTAAAGTCATGAACGTAAAATAATCTAGTTATGTTTTTTAACGAGTAATTATGTTTCCTCAATCTTTTTTATATGTATTTACTTATTAATTTTTTATCTTTTGACTGTATTCTTTTCTAAATGTAGTTATACTTATTAAATACATTTATTGTGATAGTTATTGGCTTAATTTTCTTTTTCTTTTCTTCTGCTCAATTTTAAGATAACGAAGTATTTATAAGTCAAACTAAATGTTTTTTCACGACACATAATGAAAAGCGTCTCATTTTTTCGATATAGAAGACTTGTGAACGTAAAAAAAGTTTACAAAGAGGCTCACAGCTTATTAAATATTAGATTCAATTTTCTTTTACTCAGAGGATCAGGTGAAACTGAATATCCTTTTACATAAATCAAACTAGAAATTGAGTAGAAAAGCGAAATCAATTTAAAATAATAATTTTTTTCTGTACATACTTTAGAAAAACAATTTGATTTTAGGTTAGGAGGATATTTTTTTTTTTTTTAAATAGCGAAGTTTAGTATGTTTTTTTACTCCAATGATATACTATCTATAATAATTACTTTAATAGCACGGTTTACTTTTTTTATAACAATTCTGAATTTGGTTTCTAGAGAACCAAACTTTTTTAAACGATGGGGTGAAGTTTGACTGAAATACCTGTAACATTAAAAAAAATAAAAATTATTTTAATAAGAAAGCAATAACATTCTATGTGAAATAATTATTTTCATGATTTGGTGAAGTTTAACTGGAATACATGTGACGCTCCTGGACTTCCACTTACTCTCTCTCATGCCTCCCTCTCTCAAAATATATTTTTCTTCTTTTTTAAATTTTCTTTTCATACTTAATATGTTTTAGAATCCGACCACGTGGGAGTTAAAAAGTTAAAGAATCATTTTTATTGGATCACATTTTTAAACACAATATGTTTCTAGTTATTCTAAGGATTCTTTATTCTCTATTTTTCTTAAGGTTTTTGTCATCAATTTTAGTAAAGATAATTGACAAAATTATTTCTCTCAATTTAATTAAGATTATACTAAAATTTGGTTTTATTTTGATAACTTATTCTAAATCCATAGAGTTTGGGATTAATGTCTCTGTCGGGTATTTGAAGAAACGGTTGTACAGATCATCATCAAATAATGGAAGTTAGTAACATTTTTTTTATAATAGTTAGTTACTTTCAAATATAATTCTAGGATAAAATACTTAAATATATAATTATCAGTGCTCAAGTCTTTCTTACAGATCTGACTGATCCTTAAGCACTGAATGAGTTTGATTGTTTATCTTGATTTGGTGTGATTAATTGACCTAATGTGAGTAATGATATTAAAAAGTAGCATGTGAGAACTTTTCATTGTTGTTTGATGGATTGAATATGACTTGTGATAAGACTTTGATAGGTATGACCTGTAGATATGTCATTTATGCATGATTGATTGAGGAATTGTATCTGATATTGTGCATTTATATAAAGTGGTGAAGTTTTCTTTAAATTATTGGGACTGAAATGGAAATTGAAGGAATAGATGGATGAAAACTGATGATGTATGATATGAATTGTATGTGATGCGTAGACATAGTATTTTTAGGAAAGAGAACATTTGTACTAGCAAATAGGATGTGCATTGTCTAAGGATCTAGTTAACGATTGATATCGATACCTGACTCTACTAATAATAAGAATCAAATAGATGAATATTATTAGGTAGTGAGAGTCAAAGAAGATTTATATGACTGAAATTTCGGCTTGAAAAAGGGTTGGTCAAGACAGTCATATGGATTAATCCTGTCATATGAGATTAATGGTGATGAGATGAGACACACAAATTGGGAGTAGTATGACAGGTGCAAATCTCAGGGTCTATTCAATGCACGAGTCTTCCGGAAATAGATTGAGTCTGTCTATATTATGTGATGTCTTAAGTTGGATGATAGATGTTGTCAATTGATTGTTATGTGTTAAATGATGTATACCCGTGATTATTTGAGATTAATTGAGATATTTTGAATTACTAGCTTACCCTTTCTTACTTCTGTTGTGTGTTTGTTTCTATCTGCGATGATCGTGTTATACACGGGAACAGGTAATGTTGCAAAGGATACTGTGGAAGATGCTCTTGATTAAGTCAGTTGTAGTTTTAAAAGATTTTTGAAAAATTCTTATTTTGTTTATATGTATATATGTGTAAATGTTATTAGTTATATTTTAATTTCCTATAAAGAGGGAAATCTTTTGAAGTACAGTGTCAGTGGATATTTATATATATCTATATTAGGTATTATGTTTTCATTGTTGGTTTGGATAAACTAGATGTTGGAAATAATTTTTTGGATGTTACATTTATGGTATTAGAACAGTTTGTCCTTAGGATGACCTGAGGGTAGTGAGTTCAGTATGTTTCTTTGGCATGTAAATTTTGTCTAATTTTAGTCTAGAAACATAGGAAAAATGTTTCTAGTTGGATTATTGATAAATGATCTTTGAAATTTTGGTTGCATTTGAGTTGAAATGATTGTTATGAATGAAGATGAAAATATTAAGTAAGAAAAGAATCTTGATAAAGTGGTGAGGGTGCACACTAATGACTAAATCAAGATGATTTTCTTTCTTAATTCTAAATATTTGAAGTATCTTTTATTATGTGTTAAACTTCATGTTAGACGTATATTGGATTTTAGTGTAAAATGTTTTCTTGTATTGAGTATTGTTTGTGAACTTTGAAGTTTTCTTCTAGGTAAAAAGTTTTACACCAACATTTGTTTTGGTATAGCATTTTGGTATTACGACAAGTGATGGAGTACGCCCCAACGACATTAATTAAAGAATAAAGAGGACAAAGAGCTAGAGGGAGAATTAAGAGCTTTCTAGAATATTAGGCCCATCTCATCCTATATGGGCTTTTAATTAGCTGCTCGGGCCCAAATACAAACATGAAGAAATCCCTTTGAAGAAAATAAAATATTAAGGAAAAGTTGTCTAATTTGTATAAATTGTTTAGAATAATTTAGAATAATTTAGGCCTAGTATTTGGGCCTTGTATTTTTGGGTCATGTAATATAAGTTTGGGCCTCGAGGTCCATAAATAATGTTGGTTTTGATCAAGGTGTCCAAGTAGCACAAGGAGCTCTCTCCTTGCCACTTGTCACCACCTTGTGAGAGTCTTGGAGTATAAGCTAGGTTTGGGAAACTTGTCATAGAAGCTAGGGTTAGAAGCTTGTCTTATAAGCTAGGGTTAGAAGCTTGTCTTATAAGCTAGGGTTTCTAGACCTAGCTTCTCCCATACCCTACCTAGATAGCTTGCATTGGAAGCTAAGTAGCTCATCCTTTCTTCTATAAATAAGAGGTCTAGGAACCTCTCTTGTAGACTTGATTTGAGTAATGAAATAATGTCAAATTTTCAGCATATTGCCCCAAGTTTCACATTGAGTTTCTTCTCCTAGAAGCTAGAAGCTCTCTCTTGAAGATTGACCTAACCTCCTTCAAGGCTTTCACTATCTTCTTCACCAAAACCATATCAAACTTCCCTTGCACACTTCCTTCCATGGTGAATTCCTCCACATCCATTGCTTTCGCATCATTAGGAGCTCCTTCCATCCAATATGTTCGGTGCAAAAGGCTTGAATGTGCTCTTCTTCCATTTTGGAACGTGAGCTACAAGCTAAAGCACTTAGGAGCTTCTCCATCAACAAGTGTTTCGATGTTATGGATAGACATATATTCTAAGTGAATTTGAGAGGTTTACCTTTGGAAGATCTAGATATAATCTTTGAGATAAATCGACTCTATAACAATTCCATTCTTTTTAGTTTGGGATGCATATAAAGTAGTATCATCAAATCAGAAGGATAGAGAATGAATAATTACATAACAAACATGGACTGAGTTACAAGTTGGAGTTAATTGTTTTATGATACATTTATGATAAAAACCTGTTGTGAGAGCTAGATTAACAGTACATCAACAGTGTAGAAGTTTACATATGTTTCCCAATAAAGCATTATGGTTACCTTCCAAGTTAAAAGTAAAGTTTTCATTTGATTTAAGGCTTGGGGTGAGGCTAGTGTCAATGACACCTTATAAGTCAACTCTAACTGAGTAGTAATGCTGAAAAAGAAAAGAGAGATTTGATAGAGAAAATAGTTTATCTAGTCAAAGTGTGTTATCATGAAAAATACCAATATTGTTGGTATAGAACATATATGAGGGACCTAGGTCATGTATAGATTGTCCAGTGTTAAATAAGATTTGAGGAATTATAGTTTGATGGATCCAATTGTACGAAATATTAACATTTTCCAAAATAGACATGAGATCTTGGTATCCAAACATTTAAGTGAAGAATGAATATGTGTAAAGAGAAACCTATGGATCCAGTTATGACCCTAGGACTATGTAATAATACCGTTTGGGAGGGACAAGTGTCCTAGAAATATTCATGGAATATATGGATATGAGTTTCTTTATCTTCTTAGATAAGTCAATTCTATTTTATATAGATGACATGTTTAGTTATATAGTACTTTGGAGGCGCGTGAAGAACAACTAGGGGTAGTGACTATATTCGTGAAAAAAAAAATAGAATAAGTGAGCGTTTTGATTAGTGAATATGAAATTTTAACCTGTCATTACAACTCACAGAATCTAGTGGATCTAACCAAAGGAAAGACAATGTTATAGTGGAATATCACAATGGTTGGCATGGAGACCAAAAGTTATATGGATTCGATTGATTGTTATAAGAAGTTAATGCGAGAGTTTTCTAAGGTAGTATTGTGTTCCCCACAACTTGACTACAAAGAATAAGATCTTGCTTTATATGAATAAAAGAGTTTAGAGTTTTCTAGGGTGGTGGCAAAGATTGAATAGTTTACTAGATCGATAAATTCTTGGCACATAAAAACTTCTTAAGTATAAGAGATATTATGTCATAAGTTGATTCATGTGTAAAAGTAAGAAAAGAGGACAGTAGGCTATGTTTATAGAAAATTAAAAGTTTGCAAGAAGAAACACTTCACTCGTGACATAAGGATGGTGGTAGTGATACTGCCTTATGAAATTTTCGGTGCTTAGTTTCACACATTAAATGATCGCAAAAGCTTCAAGTATTTGTTTAATCAGGAGTAACTAGATATGAGACAAAAGAGATTGGTGAAATTATTAAAGAATTAGAATTTAAAGTTTGTGTATCATCTATGGAAGGATAATCTAGTTAAAGACACTTTGAGTAAGAAAACAATCTAAGTGTTGAATGTGATGGTCAAGAATTTAAGTTTATTGAGTATTAGATATTAAACTAGCTGAGGATTTCATAATGAAAGTAAATAGAGATTCTGAGGTTAGGTTAGGGTTTGGGGTAGTCGCAAGCAAAATTTAGATAATATAGTTTAGTATAAACCTTATAAGAATAATTTAATGTGTACCAGCATAAGTGAGAGATAACAATATCTAAAGGAGTTTCATCATTTCACCACCTCCATTGGATGCGGGTTTAAAACATAATGGTGCAGAATGCACTAGCCCTTCTTAGCCACTCAAACAAAAGAGCTTCTTCCTGCACTCCATAACATAAATGAAAAGTCAAATTTACTTCTAAAATTAAATTTAAAACCTAAAACTATCATTCACGCCTCTATTCTCAATTGAAACCCAACAACTTCTCTATTCACAAAATTTGAGCACTCTATACCTTCTTCATTTGCATATTCATATTCTTTGTTCACCCTGCACCTTATCTGTTCACAAATTAACATTAACATGATTTCAAGGTTTAAAATGTAACACGGTTAAAACTCCACATGAATCAATAATCTTAATCAACAAAGAAACAAGAAAAAAATTACAATTGTGCAAAATCGAACAAGACACGATAAAGAGATAGAAATGATTGTCTTTAATTTGAAATCATGCAAAGCAACAATTCCAGTGGCTTGCCAATGTAGGATCCTATTGCCTTTGATACCGGTTTTGTAGTGACTGCGAATTGAATTTTTTTACACATCCATTCAAGCAATGGTAAGCAAAGGTGTATTTAAGTGTTAGTGATGGCGGCGAGAAGAGGGTGAATTTTTTTTGAAAGTTTTACATGCTTTCAAATTCTACAATTCAGAAGATAAATGATTTTTTGGATGGCTTCCAGATTGTAGAATTCAGATGCTACTAGTGCTTTGGATTTGACTTCTAGATTATATAATCTAAAATACATTTCAATTTCTTTATTATCTTATAGATTCTGAAATCCGTTTTTAGAATCAGAAAGTTATTTCAAATATGTTTTCTCTTACGGATTCTATTCTACAATTCGAAAACCAAATCTTTTTTTAAGTGTAAAATCCATACAAGAAAATATAATTAAAATAACGTTCGGACTTTACAATCTAAAAACAACGAAATTGCATCTCAAATCACACCCACCCTTCGATTGCATATAACTACCATCAAGACCTCCGTATCATGTGCAACAGCTGCCCGACCACCACACCATACAGTAAATGTATCTTTACATATTTCAAATTCTTCAACACGCACTGTACTCACAATGATGCTATAAAACATATTTTAGTTTTATTGAAGGACATTTCTATCTTTTTTTATTAAGGTTAAATTTGGAATTATAAAAAATAGAGGTGCAGGATGATATCATGGAGGTGCAGAAGAAGCTCTCCTCAAACAATTGCTACCAAGCAACATCTCCCCAAGCCCATCACCAAGCCCATTTTGAAACTAAAATTTGTCCTGCCCTCACTTAGTTGTAGCATGCTATTTTGGTACAACAGAAAATAGCAGAGACTTTGTTCCTTTGTTACAATAATTATTATTATTTTTATTTCTTTACTACAAATTTTGTCATGAAATTCTCACATCTCTGTCGTTTATTTCTTGCACGAAAATTATAGTGGTTTAAGAATGAATTGTAATTGTTATAACATTTTAACTTCTTACTTTACCCGTAGAACTTAAATTTGACTACCACAATCACTTAAGAAATCTTCTTATTAAATAATAATAACAAAATACGCAATATATATATTAAGTTTTTGTTCGGATATATGTGAAAAATCAAAATGAAATACACATTTTAGATTTAAAGTTTTAAAATAAATTGATTTACGAAAAAATAGTATATATAATTGATTATGGATTATAAAATCATAATCAATTAAGTACATATATATATATATATTATTTATTATTTTTTGTTATAATAGAATAGATAATTAAAATAATTTAATATTCTATTAATTTGTATTTTTGTATATAATATTTAAAATTTATATT
>Ga0123340_1005436_pt1 | contig 12106 bp, 3 predicted proteins | sample SirMexnodulemix_FD_89961 | JGI IMG/M metagenome (GOLD analysis project Ga0123340, IMG submission 89961) | Root nodule microbial communities of legume samples collected from Mexico - Siratro Mexico nodule mix | ecosystem: Host-associated > Plants > Roots > Nodule | place: Mexico: Nepantla... | reverse complement strand
TTTTTTTTTTTTCTTTTTTTTTTTTTTAATTTTTTTTTTTTTTTTTTTTTTTTAATTTTTTTTTTTTTTTTTTATATCAATTCCTATTATACTGTTTAAGATCAAATTGGTTTTATGGTTGAACCTTAAAACAACTAGCTTCTACAATTTTTATAAGTTATTACGAGCATGTTGAAAAAAAAATTATTTAGACACTAATTTATAACTATCAAATAAAATCGTTGTTAATTGTGACCAAAATAATAACCAAATTAAGTTTTGGTTGCTAAATAACTAAAAAATAAAAGTAACGATTGAATTTAGTGATCAATTAAATCAAGATAATTGATCTCTAACATTAGTTACCAAGATTTTAGTCACTTATATCATTAGATTCTAAATTAGTCTCTAACTTAATTAGATACAAATTTAAAATCTAATGGTATAAGTGGCTAAAACTTTAGTAGTTAATGTTAGATACCAATTATTTTGACTTGATTATTCACTAGATTCAATCATTACTTTTATTTTGTAGTTATTTAACAACTAAAATCTAATTTGATGGTTATTTTGATCATAATTAGTAATCATTTTATTTGATAGCTAAAATTAGTATCTAAATAGCTTTTTACTTATAGTGTGTGAATCATATACAAAATAGATAAAAAATAAATTAAATTCTTGAACAATAAAAAGGTATGGGTTAACTCTTGGATCATACCAAAAAAATACAATAAAACTCTTAAAATTCCTTTATGAGGATAATAATTCAATCTTTGAAAACTCAAGAAAAAATAAATGAGATCAACTTAAAATTTATAAACTAATAATATGAAAATATAATATTATAGTTTCCAGGAAAACTATTCTCAGATGCTTTATTAACTTTAACATGTAGCCTGTTAGAAATCATTGAAAAGAAAAGAGTGATGAATGAGTTCTTAAAGATTCTTAAGGCTATCTTGAAACAGTTTGAATAACTTTCAAATGAATTACTCAAATCAATTGAAATTGTATGTTTTAAATGTATTCAAAATGTCTATTAGTAATTTATAATATTTTCAAAACTTGGTTAAAAATTGATTTTATTAAAGATAATCAATTATGTAAAGTTGATATTTGATTATCTAAGGAGAAACGAGTTTTATACATTGTTTTAATCCATTATTTTACCTTTAAATAGGTTAATCTGTTCTTCATCTTGTCTAAAAAAAATCTCATGAACATGAACATATTAGTCAATTAACCTATATCCTAATTAATTATTAAGGAGTAACCAACTATCTTAAATAGTGAACGAGTTATTTTAATCACTCTTAAGGAAGCCTAAAAAGAGAAACAAAATATTCAATTATTATTTTGTTATTGATTATTCCACAATAAAGTCAAAACACTTTTAGTTGTTTTAATCAATTATGAAAACGTTTAATCAATTAATAACATTTTTTTATTTAAAATTATTTTTTTATTTTTTAAAGCAACTAAAAATATTCTATTAATCCAATACAACATTTTTTTTTACTTTTTTCTTTACTTTCTTAAAGCAAATATAGTCATATACGCACTGAATGAATTACAATAATGATAAAAATTATATAGTTTAATCAATATCCACAACACAAATACCAATATGTCTCGTAGTGACTTGTATGCTTTCTTTCAAACAGGTAATATTTCATTTCGTTTTGAACCATCGCATTTTCATACTCTCTAATTATCTCTTATAAATAACTATAACTTTCAACAATAAATGTATCAACCATCCATCAAATTAAACCAATCATATTTTCAAAATTGGGAAATAGTTATATGCCTAGTTTCTAATCGGCCTCTCCTCCTCATCCAATTAATTTTCGTCTTCATATTTCAATTTCCACTACAACACACCAAACAATATATTATCACTTCCCCACCAAAACCACAACTAAAACGACAACATCTAGTTGTCGAACTTGTGCCTACAAACTGTGACCCTTTCAATGATGACAAGGATGACATCTTTATTGAACATGCAAACAAGGAGGACGACAACAACAACATTAAGTATTAACATCAACAACCATAAACTCATTGTTCCAAATTGTATATTCCCTCAACATTTCATGCATTCGTCTCCAAAATAAATGAATAAGACCCTGAATTTAATCATATATTTTTATCGTGATAGTTTCGTGTACCTTTTGATTGATGGGATGAGCTTTGGTAACAAAAAAAAGGTGCAAGATGCAGTCAACATGTTCCACATAATAACCATTGCACTTAAAATTTAATACATTCAAACCAATCTAGATTAAGAGCACGATGTGTGCTTCCATAATTCAACTAGAGATGTCAACTAATACTGTAGACCAAAAAGCAAAAGAGGAAGATTAAAAAGGTGGAAAGAGGCAACACTTTTGCATCCCCGCTAATTTCACAATATCTATGCACGTTGAATCAATTGTTAAGTCAGAGACTAAGTGAATCAAACCACGATCAAATCATGGCGATTAGGTTATTACGTTCTTAAGTAGAAAATGTTGTATCTGACTATAAGCTATAGTTTATGGTCTAGTGATAAGCATTAATAGTTAATATCAAAGTCCAGGTCACAAGTTCAATTTCCAGTGAAATAGCTTGAGGGGTAGATTGTTGTAGATTGCATCACTTGTCTCGTAATAAAGGTTAAGTAGATTAAGTCATAATCAAATCATGGTGTTTGGGTAACTACGGTATTAAGTAGAAAAAATTGCACTAGAACTATTAGTTCTATATTTGTTTTAGTGGTAAGTATTTGATGTAACAAAGATCATAATAGGTGGGATTGTGGATCACATTGCAAAGCAGTAGTAAAATAGTGGAAGCGGGTCCATCCACATGAAGAAATTTGTGGGGTACATCATCTCCTATAGAAAGATGTGGTTAACTAAGCAATAAACAATTAAAAATGTTTATGACAATTGAGAAAAGTCATTCTACAAATTGTCCACCTTGAAGAAAATCATGATAGAGTTTATTCTCAAGTTCAAGATGAGTATGTAACTTGCGTATTATTGAAGTGAGTTAATGTAGAACAAATTTTTCTTCGAAAATTTGTTTTGCTCATTAAGTTATGCATTAACAAGTTTCACTTTTACAAGCCACTTGTACAAGTGAATGAGATATTTATGTATGTCAAATACAAAGGAACCCTACCAAGGCAGTTTCATAAGAAGAGAGAAATAACATATTTCCATCTCCTTTATTATGGTTTGACACAATTAATGTTTAATTCATTTTTTTTTTCAGAACTTATGAAGTTACATCATACCACAAGATAATATGTGTTGGATTTTAGACTACCACAACTTTATCCAAGTATGTACACATGATAAGGGAGTGGTTAGATTGAAGATTATTCAGTGTATTTGTATTATATTCAACACTATGAAAACAAGTCAAATACACAAGAAAAGAGCGTTAAATTGTTTACTAAAACTTTTTTCAAATATTCGGGGTTATTGTTTAATTATGCACAGTCAGACAATAGTTTATAACTTGACAAACGATCTGTAAAAGACCTTCAAAATATTAGTTTGAAAAATTCTTTTTCTTAAATTAGTATAGACTAAGAAAATATAATCTTAACAAGATAAGGGAAACAAAAATTTACACTTGAATTTTTATATTGGTTCATCTGATAACACAAACTATGTTCAGTTCTAAATAAACTAATTGAGTTTCATTATGAATACTACTACTACAAATTATGAATCGAGTATTCTTTTATAACGTAACCACTCATGGCTAACTCATTAAGTATTCTTTTGGAACATAACCACTCCTAACTAACTCATTGAGCATTCTTTGAACACTTGGCCACTCCTGGATAAAACTTGAGTATTCTTTTGAAACGTAGACACTCCTAGCTAAAACAAAGATATATCTAAAAAATGATAAAAATGATCACAAGGGTTTACTCAATAGAGAAGGTAGCTTCATATGACGTGTACAAGGTTTAAACATTCTACTAGTTCACTAATGAACATGATAGTGTTATTAAAAAGCTTTATAGGGCATAGAAAAAAAATTTGATGGTGTTTTCGGCACTTTGCAAATCATTACTCTTCACTAGGTATGTATACTCTTCTTCTTGAAGAATGTCTTCATATAAGTGTTGAAGAAAAAAGTTGTTGCAAATTCTTTTTTGGTCGTTGGGTAAATTCAACTCTTGTGAAAGTATTCCTTTCACTTAATCAGCTTGAATATAGAAGACGAATTAAATATGCTTCATGCATGCATGAAATGTTCTTCTCTTAAAATAACATCCTGATAGTTGGTAGTACTTATTTGTCCTTATTCAGAGTGTCATTACTTGAAATTGTATAAAGCATAGAACCATAAATGCCAGATAGTCTTTTCCAAAGTAGAAAATGCGTCATCGAAGAGTTATTGAAGCATAAAAGCTTTAGCTCGTATCTTAAGATATATTTCATGTTGACATACACTTTTATGGATCATCTTGGCAAACGGAGGAAAGAAACTTTCCCTATAACATAAAATAAGTACAAATAGTGCTTTTGTCAAGTAAAATGTTAGCTTTAGTTTAAGTGCTTATCGTTTGAGCAAAACATTACTTATCAAACGAAAATAAGACTATAAATTATTATATCGTCTATCAAATGGAACACTTGTGTTTTACACATTCTATTCTAAATGAAATACTTTATTCTTACAGACTGGTCAAAGTCGTATTCGGTCAAATAAATGCAGTTAAATGCAGTACTAGGAAGTGACTCTTACGTCGTCTCCCAAGGACCTAGTTCCTGTCAAAATATTCAACGCACAAAGAGAAAAGGGGGGGTTTGTGAAATAATTGAATTTAATAAAATAAAAACCAACAACCGAGTTAGACTTTCTTATCTGAATTAAATTACCCTCTTGATTAGATTGCAGTCCGCTTATCACAGGATACAAAAATTCATGCTCAACTTATTGAACCCTAATTCCAACCTAAATTAATTAACTAAGCAAGAATTAACACAAGTTTTCCTTATGCAAATTAAGCATTAACATACATCATTGATTTCATCCCAACAACTTGTAATCACTCCATTAAGCATGAACAGAGACACAAAATTCATATTAACTGAAATATTAAGCATGAACCAGTGAAAGCATTAAGCACAAAAATAAAGTGATAAAGAGTTAAGAGACGAATAGAGCAAAAATAACACAACAACAACCTCAAAGCTTCATTGTAATCTGAATCAAAAGGATAACCTTATATATTAGCCTCCCATTAAATTCAAATAAAGGAAACGAAGATTAAATGCAAAACGAAATTGAAATAGAAAACAAAATTGAATTAAAATAGAAAACGAAATTGAATTGAAACAAAAACAGAACATAATTGCATAGAAAAGAAAATAAATACAGAACCAGTTTTTCCAGAGAGAGAAAACGAACTGAATCTCAAAAGCATAGAATAAAGAATTGTATGCTTTTCTGTTCGCCTCCTCTTTGTAATAGCTAGACCTAAATAAGTGTTCAACACTAAACTTAATGGGTCCAAATTTATTCAATTCTCGTCCAACAAATAAAAACTGAAAATAAAAACTAAAAATAAAAACTGATAATGTGGCAGCTCCTCTTCAATTCCAGAATTAATTTCCAAGCCCAATAAAATTCCAAAGTTATCATGAAAATAATAATAAAATTAGCTCAGAAAATCCAAATTAAATAAAATTATGAATTTATGGTAAATGAAGCCCAAACAGTGAAATTGAGAAAATAATAGACAGTTAAACACAAATCACTAATCAAAATAGGAACATAAAAACAACTAAATAATGAAAAATAATGACTCATCACAGACGAAGTATGATCATGTTGTATATTTACTATTTAGCAACAGTTAATTAAAATATGGGTTGTTGGATTTTTCCCTAACAAAGCCATTGCACAAAACTTCATGAGACACTTGAAAATTCATAATTGAATAAAGATATTGTAAGTGTCATACTTTATAAATTGTATGCCTACAATATATATTCTATTTTCTTATATTACTTGTTTCATGTTATCAACATATGGTTTATTTTTTTATATTATTTTTTTCATTTTATTTTCAATATATTGGATGATTAAGCCCTCAATTTCTTACTACTACAACATAATAGGGCCACTGATCCAAAAGTAGTGGGTTGACAAAATTCGACAATACAAGTTGCATGGACAATGTTGAGAAAACATGACAACCAACCTACTGAAATCCATTAATTTGATTTTGTAAACAATTAAAAGTCTTCTAATATCTTACTTGATCATTGCAACATACATGAAGTGTAACAAATTTTTTGCTGAAATAGGAAGGGTGGTGGACACATGATCTTAACTTATCAAGTCTATTTTAAAGTTACAATGAAGGCACTGAAATGTGCCCAATCAAAGACAAAGACTTGCAAAGCACTTGAATTTGATCAAGTGCATACTATATTTTTTCATGGAGCATATGATTAATATGGTGTAACCAGTGAAAAAATTATTGTCAGAGAAGGTGAGATGTGGTGCTTTGTGGGAAGTTTCAAAATTTCACCTTATTCATGCAAACATGTCCACGGTGATTCTAACATATACAACAATCATATATATAAGTTGGTGAAGTAATGAAAGTATATGTAAGTTTCTTTGTGGAATTAATGCACAAAGATTATTGTCCAATATATAACCGCAAGTCTACCCAGTCCTACAATGAATATAAGTTTCAAATGTCACCCTAAATCCACCTAAATAAAAATCGAAATAGACACTTGGAAACAAGGTCATCGAACATATATTTTCTTGTTACACATTCAGTCACGCAAGGAAAAATTATCCTAAAAATCCTTGATTTCAAACATTGATTTTAAATAATCAAATAACTATTGACTTAAATGTCATCCTTGTAATTTCTTTTCACTAATAAACTAATAAAACAATATTTTCTTTAATTTCGGTGCACTATTTACATGCAATTGAAAAAAAATGGAACTAGCAATAATATCATTGGATTCCTCAACAAAAAACCGCACAGAATAACTAAAGTGCAAAGAAATGAAGTCTCCTCTAATATTGAAAAGATCGCAACAACTAACCTAAGGGACTACATATTCCAATAAAACCTTATATTTTTGTAACTTTGATGGAATATTTACATGCATTCACAAAAAAGTTTTAAGTTTTGGAACCAAAACTTATATAATTATATTCATTGATAGAAAAACTACAAAGAACTACTAAGGCGAAAAAAATAAAGTCTTTCATGATACAAAAAGAACTATAAAACCTTGTTTTTTTCTAGTTTTAACACATTATTTACACAAGCTTCTACAAATATTTTGAATCAAAAGTGTTTATTGTTGGATTCATTGAAAAAAAAAAAACTACAAAAAAACCACTAAGGTGCACAAAAATAAAGTTTCTCTCATAATACCAAAAACAACAATAATGTACCCAAGTCACCAAATTTTGTAATAAAACCTTTTTTTCTAGTTATCACATTTTTTTCACATATTTTCGCAAATATTGTGGAACTAAAAATGGTATCTTTGGGTTCATTGCCAGAAAAACTACGCACTATATCCAAAAGGATACCAAGTTACCAAATTTTGCAAATAAATGTTACTTTTTCTAGTTTCAACACACTATTTACAAACATTTGTCAAAAATATTTTGGAACCAAAAATTGTATAGTTAGATTTGTTAACAAAAGAAATACAAAGAATCACTAAGGTTCATAAAAATAAAGTTTTCCATGATACCCAGAACAAAACACAAAAAGTGCCTAAGTCATCAAATTTTGCAATAAAACCTTACTTTTTTTTCCAATTTTAACACACCTTTTTACACTTATTTTCACAAATATTTTGGAATTTAAAAAAAAAAAAACATTGTTGATTCATTGACAAAACAAAACTCCAGTTGCATAACATCCCTAAGTTATAAATCAATAATCAAGTCTATAAATTTTAAATGATTGCACTTATTATTTTATTTATGGCTACTTCGTACGCACACAAAAATTATCAACTAGTTGCTCATCTTACATCCTACATCCTACATCATTCATGTGATGTTATTGTTCTCAAATAAAGAATCCAACATCAATCACGCGACTTCATTGTTCACTTGTCAAAAATCCAGCAACTCCAAATCAATGTCACAAATCTCACATCAAAATTAAGCTAACTAAAATATGTCCTATTATGGAACCTATATTCACGATGTTACTATTCATGAGTCAGGAATGCTCCATTGTCCATGTCATGTTACACACATTAAAAATCCTGCATCAACCACACATCATCAGTCTTGAAGTATTAGAATATTGCATTAATGATGCAATTGTACTATTCACATTATATCAATGATCTAAAGGATTCACATTAATCCAAACAACCTTTAAATTAATTATACTTATGACAATTGCTTCCTCAAAACAAACCATTAGCATTTTGCTAACCATAAACATTTTCTCTATACATTATAAACATCACAGCCAAACTCATAACAATATTGATTAATGCAATATTTCATTTTAGATGCTACCTACAAGTAGCCTATATATTCAATAGACCAAAAGATTTTAGAATCATGTTGACCTCTTTAATGTCACATAAACTTTTTTCTTGAAGCAAAAATCACATTTACTCGTCGCGAACATAATATAGTACACATGATGAACTACTAAAACCACAAAGAAGTAGAAAAAATTTAATATTATCAATCTTTCTTCCTTGTTCCTCACAAAAATATGCATGAATTTATTGAAACTAAAACTATGATAAATTTGTTGAAACTAAAACAGTTTTCGATATTAAGAAGATTATTCAATCTTCATTTAAGGCAAGAGAACTTCAGTCAATTCTCTTTGATGGAAAATGGACCAATATGCTGGAACTATTTATATTTAGGTAAACCAACTATAAATAACATGTTTCACTATCTGGAACTCTATTTATTATAAAAAAACATAAGATAAGAAAGAAGTATATTTTGGATACTTGTTATACAAGTTCCATCAATATAACAATAATAACTATTAAATTTTTTCTATTATTTAATCTCCTTTTTTATTATTATTTTCATTATTGTTTTAAGCATTTTATCGTCATCTTTCATTTATATTTCTCGTATTCTATTTTCTTTTATATATTTAGACATGCCAACTGAGGGAATCTAATAAAAAAATAGTTTTGGCGAGAGATGATTGAAAAGATAAGGAACAAGTTAAGAAACTAGAAGGATAAGACGTCGTCTTTTGCAAGGAGGGTATGTCATAAAATCAGTATTATCTGCATTTTCACTTGTGTACTTATCATTCTTTAAAGCCTTAAAAGTATATGTATAGAGATTCAAAAATATAAAGGAATTTTTTGTGGGGATGGAGATTGAAAGATAGAAAGATAAATTGGGTTAAGTGGAAAAGCATATGTAAATCCAAAGATCAGGGAGCTTAAGTATACGAGACATTGAAAAGTTTAATGTCATCTTATTAGCAAAGTGAAAATGGAGATTAGGAGTGGAAAATGATGGCTTATGGAAGGAGATTTTAAAGCCTAGGTATGGTACATGGAGGAACTTAAATAAGTTTGATACAGTTAGGAAAGCATAATGGTGGTGAAATGACTTATGTAAAATCTATAAGGATGGAAGCTAGGTCAATGGTTTGATAACAAGATTGGATGAAAATTAGGTTTGAGTGACAAGATCAAATTCTGGGAGGATGTATAGGTAGGAGGAAGGCCACTTGATCAAAAATTTCCTAAATTGTGCATAATTTCAGATCCTAAGGATAAAAGAATAAGGGATATGGGGGTTTAGTCATAGGGAAATTGGAGATGAAAAATACCTTGGAGACAAGAGAGATTGGTGTGGGAAATAAAACAAGAAAAATAATTATTGCATTTAATTAGAAGTAAATATCTCAAAATAGATAGGAATGATGAATTGTGTGGAAGGAATATATCAATGGAATTTTCTTAGTCAAATTAGCATATGAGGTACTACAACACAATTTAGTTGGAAAAGATAATAGTGCTTTCAAATCACCATGGAGCCTAAGGACTTTTTCAAACCCATAATATTTTTCTTGGTGAATGTTCTTAGATAAGATGCCAACACAAGTCAATTTAATAAAAAAGAGGGGTGACGGTGGCCAACATTAGGTATGAACTTTGTAAGGAAAGAGTGGGTACAGTTGATCACCTATTCTTTACTTGTAAAGTATCTAAGAGAATATGAGAGTTATGTGATAGGTGGGTAGGAACTATGTCAGTGCACTATAATAAACCTAAGGCTAACTTTCAACATTTCTATATGCTAAACAAAATACAACTTGAAAGTGTATGTAGTTAGCAATAAGTTTGGAAATTTGGAAGCATATTAACAAGATACTATTCATGCAAGGGACAATAGGCATGGAGTAAATATGGTCATGGCTCAAATGAATGCATGGTTATGGATAAAAATGTAAATGGTCAGGATTTGAGTTCTTGTATCCAAAATGGTATCTCTGTCCAATGTAATGTTTAAGAACTCTATGAAATTTAAGGCAATGAAATAAGGAGTGGTAGGGATAGGAATAGAAGTATACCCATAGACTATAAAGCAGAAGTGGGTTATGGGTAAATATAGTATAGGCAAACATGTGATAAGTAATAGGGTTAAGGAACATTAGGAAAGTAAGTGAAACTTCTAGGAGGAAAGAAATAAGTATATATGTGACTTATATAGCTAACAATGGAATAGAGTAGGGGGAACCAAAATAAAAAGATAAATGTGTAAGGTGTGACAATAATTGAGGCTAAGATTGGACTATATCTGAGATTGAGAGAGACTATGATTGAGATTGAGACTCAGCCTGAGTCTAAACCTAACACTAACACTCACAAATTGAGAACATTTATAAATGAGTTTGAGGTTTCCAAATCTTTGTAATTGTTGAGTACCAATGCAGGTCATGTAGAAGGGAAGGTCATGATAGTTTCTTAAGAAGACAACAAGAGACAAAAACAACAAAAGTCTACGTTCGTCATGGTTATTGGGTACATATTCATATCAGAGATCACTGCATATAATGGAGGTTGCTATAAAAAGACACTTGTTACAACATGATGTGTAAGTCACAATAGAATGGAAGATTGTTGAGAAGGGTTGCTAAGCACCACTTTTGATGAACAACAGTGTTCCCTAAAAAGACTACAATATAAAATTCTAAATAACAATGCATAGAGGGGCGTGGAAGTGGTTAACAACATGGGGACTAGTTATAGAATTGGGTTAACTCTTATAACACTCTTGAGAATAGTGCATGACCTATTGAAAGTGAGGATTGCTTAATACACAAAAGCATCTAGAATATTTTTGAAAATTTTTCTTCTTTTATTAGTATACTCTCTCTATGTGTAGCCTTTTGTTGGTATCATAATAATTGGAATACACACCTTTATAGCTATTTTGTGTAAAAGATTCTAGAACCCCTTTTATTGTCCATATTAACATTAATTTTATTCTTTTTATTAATAAAAAAATATTTATCGCATTTTGTTATTTCTAAATTAGTGATAATTATTTTTTATTTAACATTTATCTTTTTATTATCTATCTAACTTACATACTACATTCTTTTTTTAAAATTATTCCAAATATAAAAATAATATGATAATTAATAATAAAATTTTTAATATTTAGTTCAATAATTTATTTCTTAAATATGTACATATCATTTCATACTCTATATAATTAAGCTAATGTACTAATTTAGTTATATGTTCACTTAAATCATTAATTTAAATTACAAATTAAATTTCCAATTTTTATTATCAAACAAATTTATATATGCAAATTGTTAATATAAATTATATCAATAATTTATTTAAAATTTTCAAACATGTTAAAAGAATTTCATTGATCAATGTTTAATTTTATAAAACGTTTATATAACAAAGTTAATAAATAAATAACTTAACTCGTTAATTTAAATTATAACCTCATTTTTCAATTTTTATTATCAATAATTTTTTTCAAAAGATTGAATAACTGAAATTATTATTTATCTTTAATTCACGAATTTATACTTTTATTAACAATCATATCAAAATAATTTTAAATTAATAAATATATTTTT
>Ga0123340_1005433_pt1 | contig 12110 bp, 7 predicted proteins | sample SirMexnodulemix_FD_89961 | JGI IMG/M metagenome (GOLD analysis project Ga0123340, IMG submission 89961) | Root nodule microbial communities of legume samples collected from Mexico - Siratro Mexico nodule mix | ecosystem: Host-associated > Plants > Roots > Nodule | place: Mexico: Nepantla... | reverse complement strand
ATTTAATATTATTTTTTCAAAATTTAAATTTTTTATTTTTTTATTTTTAAGTAATTATACATTAAATTATAAAAATAATAAAATTATATGTGAATCACAACCTCATGTTTTCGCTAGTAATAATATAAAACGATAGCTATAATTGAACCGTTGGATCAAGAAAAATTACGCTTTTTTAATAAAGCTATTGACCGTGTAATAATTAGTGAAAAATTACACCAGTACAATCCCACATACACACAAAGCTAACTTCGAATTTAATTAAATTTTCCTTATATGTAATTTTTAACCTATAGAAAAAATTGATATCATTGTCTCACTAAAATATAACATTTTTCTATAAAATCGACCATTTACTGAATACGATAAAATTTATGTATTGAATATTTTAATAAATTGACATCGAGATTGTCATTATTATGCATCTAATGATATATAATTTTAGTTTTTTTTTTATTTAAAATTAAAAGAATAACAAGAGTATAAAATGGTAGTCAAATAAATATGCATGTGATTTATAAATATAAATTTCTAAAATATGTAACTGTTTGGATTTAAAGTATAACTTTAAATCAATTTAAATAAAAAAAATTATTGACAATAATTAATAAAAAATTGTATTAAAATATTCCGTCTTAACTAATCATTACTTAAATAATAAATACAAAACTAAATATTGAAATATTAGTTAGTAAGAATATTTTGTTCAAAGAATTAATTTTTTTTTAATAGTTTTGTAAGTCATTGTCGGATAGTTAAAACTAAGTATAATGAAATATCTCTATATTTTCTTGACCCACTCTAATTAGGGTAATACTTTTTAGGTTATTACAATTCACATAATATATATTATGCTAAAAACATCCTCTAGACTCAAAATAGGTCACAAGCTCCTAACCTCAAGCAAAATAGGCAAAGAGGCTTTGGAGTTTCTTGGTGCCAAGCATAAGAGCTTCTAGAAACAATTTTGGAAACGATTCATAATCAAATGTATAACTTATTGGAGGAAGATGCGCTCGTCTTAGACAAGGAAAGTCTTCCTTCCCTACACGACGATACACAAAGTTTGGCTTGCAAGTTGGCAACTTTGGCTTGTATATCGGTAATAAAGGTTAAGGAGGATTCTTGGGTAGAGTAAAGAAAGACAAAAAAACATTGCGAAGAACTCAAAGGTGAGCTTGAGCATGCCAAAGTCAACCATGCTGAAGTTGAGCAACCTCCTGTCGAAGTCTGCAAGCTGAAAACTGAGGCAATAAAAGTTTCTAAAGTTCGTTCTTGCGACAAAGCTTTATCTCAAGGAGTAATTGAGCTTGAGAAGTAAGCTGCTAGCTTACACGACGAGCTCGAAGATGAGAGGCAATCTAAGAAAAAGCTTGCTTAGGACTATGCCGATAAGGAAAGAACGTGGAAACAATGGGAAGAACCTGGACAAAGAGATGGTTGCTAAGAAGAAGGGATGACAAAAAGAAGAGAACGCCTTAAGGATGATATGGTGGGAATGTATGGACGAGGTTTTTGGTTGCAATTGTACAACTTCGTGTCCTTTATCCAGACTTAGATGTCTTGGTTTTAGACCCCTTTAAGATCGTGGTTAATGAAAAATTATCTAAATGAAAACATGTAATGGGTTGGATATCCATTTTGAACTTTATTTCACGCAAAACTCATATATGTATTTGATATTCGCAATACCTTACACGTACATATTTGATGTTTACAAAACTTTACACTCGTATGTATATGCAAGGTTTACTTATATGTCGAATATTAAATGTTGACAATACCTATTTAGCATGTAAAACTTATAATTCCTTCATCGTATATACTTAATCCTAGCAATAAAAGATGTATATGCAAGATAAATATACTTAAATGGTCTTCAATCACTTTGGTTCTTACTCAAAAATAGACGTGATTATAAGATTGCTTAAGGCAAACTCTACATAATTGCTATTTTTATAGAAACCTATCATTTTTGTAAAGGTTTAGAGACTTTTGAAAAATTTTAGGTATTATCACTATCTACTTGTTATAAAAATTTAAGAGTTCAAAAAGCGAACATGAGTTTTAGGTACTTGGTTATGACTTATTTTGTCAATTTCATGTTCAACTGCGTGTGAGCTTTACATGTAATCACTGGTCATGATCGATTTCATCACTTTGATGTTCAACTATGATTCTTACCTTGATACTAAATTAAGGTCCTCACATCGACACTTTGTATATGTGGTCTTCACCTCGAAACGTAGTCGAGGTCCTCCTGTCAATACTTTGTCCATAAGGTCTTCATCCTGAAACACAACCAAGGTCCTCCCATCGAAACTCTGTCGATGAGCTTTTCACCTCGAAAAACACCAAAGGTTCTCCCATAGATATTTTGTCGATGAGGTCTTCACCTCGAAACATAATTGAGGTTCTCCCATCAATACTTTGTCGATGAGGACTTCATCTCGAAACACAACCGAGGTCCTCCCATCGGTACTTTATCGATGAGGTCTTCACATTGAAACATAGTTGAGGTGCCATTGATACTCTGCCGATGAGGCCTTTACCTTGAAACATAGCCAAGGTCCTCTCATCGATACTCCACCGATATGGGCTTCATCTCGGAACACAGCCGAGGTTCTCCCATCAATACTCTGTCGATGGGTCTTCACTTCAAAACACATTCGAGATGCTCCCATTGATACTCCATCGATGAGACCTTCAACTCGAAACACAGTCGAGGTCCTCCCATTGATACTGTATCGATGAGGCCTTCACCTTGAAACACAGCCGAGGTCCTTCCATCGATACTTTACCGAGGAGGCCTTTACCTCGAAACACAACTATTGCTTTAAACCAATTTAAATAAAAAAAAAATTATTGGCACTACCAAATCAAGAAATTGTATTCAGATATTCAATCTTAATGAATTGTTATTCAAATAATAAATACAAAACTAAAGAATTGACAGGAATTAATTTTTTGTACAAATAGTTTTGTAAGTCATTGTCACGTTATCGTCCGATAGCCAAACCAAGTATAATGGGCTATGCCCATATTTTGTTGACCCACTCTAACTAGTTAAGTCATTACTACAATGTATACATTGTGTTTTATTCTAAAAACAACCTTAGACTCAAGATAGGTCACAAGCCCCCAGCCTCAAGCCAAATAGGCAAAGAGGCTGTCGAGTTTCTTGGTGCCAGGTATAAGAGCTTCTAGAAACAATTTTGGAAAATAGTTCATAATGTATAACTTGTTGGAGGAAGATACACTCGTCTTAGACAAGGAAAGTCTTTCTTCCCTACAAAACGACATAGAAAGTTAGGCTTGCAATTTGGCAGCTTTGGCTTGTATATCGGTAATAAAGGTCAAGGAGGATTCTTGGGTGGAGAAAAGGAAGACAAAAAAACATTGCCAAGAACTCCAAGGCGAGCTTGAGCGTGCCAAAGTCAACCTCGCTGAAGTTGAGCAACTCCGTGTTGAAGTCTGTAAGCAGAAAACTGAGGCAATAGAAGTTTCTCAAGTTCGTTCTTGCAACAAAGATTTATCTCAGCGAGTAACCGAGCTTGAGAAATAAGTTGCTTACTTACATAGCGAGCTTGAAGATGAGAGGCAATCCAAGAAATAGCTTGCTTAGGACTACGACAATAAGGAAAAAACTTGGAAATAGCGGTGGAGAACCTGTACAGAAGGATGGTCACTAAGAAGGGATGGCAAGAAAAATAGAACGCCTTAAGGACAAGAAGGCGGGAATGTATGGATGAGGCTTTCATGGTGCAATTTCACAACTTCGTGTCTTTTATCCAGACATAAATGTCTCAATTTTAAACCCCTTTAAGATCATGGTTAATGGTGGATTAGCTAAATGAAAACATGTAATGGCTTAGATATGCATTTTGAACTTCATTTAACACGAAACTCATATATGTATTTGATATTCGCAATACCTTACACATACATATTTGATGTTCACGAAACTTTACACTCGTATAGATATGCAAGGTTTACTTATATGTCGACTATTAAATGTTGACAATACCTATTTGGCATGTAAATCTTATGATTCCTTAATTGTACATACTCAATCCTTGTGATAACAAATGTATATGCAAGACAAATATACATAAATGGTCTTCAAATACTCAAGAATGGACGTAGTTATAAGATTGCTTAAAGCGAACTCTGTGCATAACCTCTATTTTTGACAGAAACCTAACATTTTCATTTTTTCATTTTTGTAAAGGTTTAGAGACTTTTGAAAAATTTTACTTATTATAAAAAATTAAGAGTTCAAAAAGCGAATATGAGTTTCAAGTACTTGGTTATGGCTGATTTTGTCACTTTGATGTTCAATTGCATATAAGGTTTACATGTAATTGCTAGTCATGGTCGATTTCGTCACTTTCATGTTCAATTATGATTACTTTAACACTCAATTAAGGTCCTCACTTCGACACTTTGCAAATGTGGTCTTCACCTCGAAACACAGTTGAGGTCCTCCCATCGATACTCTGTCGATCAGGTCTTCATCTCGAAACGCAGCCAAGGTCCTCCCATCGATACTCGGTCTATGAGATTCTCACCTCGAAACACACCCGAGGTCCTCCCATAAATACTTTGCCAGTGAGGTCTTCACCTCGAAACACAACCAAGATTCTCGCATCGATACTGTGTCGATGCGGTTTCCACCTCGAAACACAGTCGAGGTCCTCCTATCGATACTCAGCCGATGAGGTCTTCATCTCAAAACAAAATCGTGGTCATCCCATTGGTACTCTGTCGATAAGGTATTGACCTTGAAACATAGTCGAGGTCCCATCGAAACTCTGTCAATGAGGCCTTTACCTCGAAACACACCCGAGGTCCTCCCATCAATACTCCGCTGATGAGGCCTTCTCCTCAAAACACAGTCGAGATCCTCCCATTGATACTCTACCGATGAGACCTTCACCTCGAAACACAGCCAAGGCCGTCCCATTGATACTTTGTCAATGAGGCCTTCACCTTGAAACACAGCTGAGGTCCTCCCATCGATGCTCTATCGAGGAGGCCTTTACCTTGAAACACAACCAAGGTCCTCCCATCAATACTCTGTCAATAAGGGCTTCACTTCGAAACACAACCGACGTCCTCCAGTCGATAATTTGTCAATGAGGCATTCATTTCAAAACACAGTCGAGGTCCTCCTATTGATACTCTGTCGATGAAGTCTTCACTTGAAAACACACTCGAGTTCCTCCCAATGGTACTTTGCCTATAAGTCCTTCACCTCAAAACACAATGTTAACCTATTTCGCTATGATGATGCTTTACTCACAATATACCAAGTAATAAAAATATCATTCTTTTCCAACTGATTTTTGCAATATAAAACAATAATTACAATTGTAATAAATTCATATTCAAGAACAATTTCATAATTTGGTTTTGAATGCAGAAAAAAATAGTATTTATAATTTTTATAAATTGAAATGTAGAAAAAGGATTTAATATCAATGGTAAGAACTTATTGGGGTTAGATCTCACCAGTCTTCACTCTTATAATCAATGTTAACCCACAATAATACTCAACCTTGATTCCTTAGCAGATGAGCCTAAGATTATCTGTTAACTGTCAATTCCTTAATCAAATTATATAAATAAATCTTTCAATATCCACAAGGATCTTAAGATAACAAAAGAATCTTGCTCTATTCCTAGACACAAACTTTCATATTATATTTTATTTCAGTTCCTGATTACAGAAGATATTTTTCAATACCTTAAGAATCAATTATCAAGTCACGAATCAACATGACAGACAATAACCACATAATTAAAATACCGATTTATTGAAAAGAAAAAGACATAAATATGAAAAACAAAATGATTACATGAGTGTTCAAAAAAATGTTTAATCCCAACAATAAATGATTTAGCTCCTCGTAAACATGAGAATACTAAATCTTACAAAAGAACAATGAAATAAGAAAATGAATCCACAAAAAATCCTAAGCATGCCTTCCAAAAGTGATTTTCAATCCAATAGCCAAAGATACTTAATCCTAGTACAAGCAACTATTAAATAAAATTCCAAATTTGATGCGTCATTAGATGCTATTATACGTCCAACCTCTAAAGCCCAACTTGTGCCAAACCCATGCAATCAGCTTCAGTCGCATTTTTCTACCATTGCTCTCGGGTTCTCTTGTCCCGAGTTTAAGTTTGCTGAATCGGGCTTAGCTTCTTTTGTCAAGTTGCTCCTTTCTCTCACTCCTTCAAGACTTCAATCATCCTTCTTCTAATCCAATGTTTTTGTGTTCAACTTCAATCAAAATACTATGAATTAACCATCAAATCATAATTAAATATCAACAAAATCTGAATAAAATTGAGAATAAACAAATTTAAAATATAGAGAATTGATTTTGTTATAAAAATAGGTTAATAATATAATGTAAATTAACTTTATTACACCGTGGAGGTGTTTCCAATCAATATTTTACTCTTCGTCTCGAAACACAACCAAAGTCTTGATACCGATACTCAATCGATATAATCTGCTGTTTGCTAAAAACTTAGAAAATGAAAACATAATAGATGTTTGATAGGTGGGACCTCGTTAAAAATTCGTGAATTATTTTTTCCAAAAACTCGAAGAAAAAGTAACCAGTACCTGATATCAAGAAGTTTCGGCATGTGCCCGCAAATAATTCGAACTGATATACATTCATTATAAATTATTAAAATGAAAAAAAGAATATTTAATATATAAAAGCTCATAAATTATAAGACATGTTAAAAAAACATCATTAAACAATTATTCTAAAAGAAAATTTATAAGATAAAAGTTAAAAAGAAATATTTTCTATGAAATTACTGGAAAAGCTCTCCCCACGTTACTAAGTCCCACGACACTAAGTCTAGTGAAAGTAAAACCTTTTTACTATTACCACTTGCTAGCGTATCACTTTCTTGGACTTACATCATTGTCGTTTACATCATTTTCCAGATCATCTAAAATAGTCTTTTATTTGTCAGTATTTATGATCAAAATATGTTTGTTGAAATAATTAAAATGTGTGGGAATAATATTGGCATAATATTTTTCAATCATTTAAAGAATAATTAGCGTGAAAGTAAAAAACGGAAAAGTTTGTATATTTTATGAGGCGATAATTTTTGTTTTTTTATAAGGTCCCTAAATAATTTAATTATTTTTAAAATTAAACTCTTGAACTTGTATTTATTTATTTTTTCAATATCTTAAAAACATTTCAAAAATGAACAAATAAAGACCTTTTGCTAAAATAAATATGATGGCGATCCATTAAAAGTGCATTAGTAACGCTTTTATTAAAGCATTTTTTTTTTTTTTTAGGATTGGCATAACCTTTCGCTATAAGTATAAATTTAATTGTTTACAATAATTTTGAATTAAATATATAAGTATCATTACTTTCTTTAAGATTAAATTATATTTTTGGTCTCTTACAATTATACAGGTTCTTCAAATTTCAATTATCTAAATTGAGTAATCTAGATATCCTAATGGTGATATTATGCTAAAATGCACTAATCCTACTCCTAATTATTCACATTTGCGATCTAAGTGTAGAATAAAGCTTAGATAGAGTATTGAGAAGCTTTTCTTAGGTTTGTACAGGAATAGTGACATTGACATTGAGGTGTCAAAGATGATAGAGATAGTTTTCGTTCATCTAGTGTCAAAAGATGCTAGAGACAATTTTGTTCTCGCAGCTGGATCCCTTTGCGGCGGGGTGTTGTATTACGGAGGCGACATGTGGTGGGGTATTACTATAGCTGCTGGATATTGCATCTCGAGCCACTACTGCAGCACACCATCGTTGGAGAAACTATCGGTTGCTGCCAAACGTTCTGCTTCGTTGACTGCAACTGCAACAAGGAATTAGAGTCGTTCGATTGGTGTATAATTAGGGTTTTTCATGATTTTGTTTGTATTGTCTGAGATAGGAAAAAATTTACCTAATTCAAGATGAGCACTAATTTGTTCTGATATAAAGTATAACTTTAAGTCAACCTAAATAAAAGTTATTAGTTACCAAGAATATCTTATTTAAAGAATTAGTTTTTATTTAATAATTTTGTAAGTCATTGTTACATTAGTCAAAATAAATCAAAGTGAGATAAACCCATATTATCTCGATCCACTCTAACTAAATCAATCTTTTTAGGTTATTAGTATTTAAACATTGTATTTTATGCTAAAAATACCTCCTTTGTGAGTTAAGATTAGGCAATGTCTTAATAACACACTTTCAAAGAATTAAACATTTTACTATAGGACTAAAGAACAAGAAAAATACCTTTTCTATTGTAATTTGTTTGCTTTTTTTTTCTTTCTTCTAGACCACTTAATGGCATATAAAATAAAAAAGAATTCACATAAAGTTATTAAAAGGAAAATAAAATTTTATATATTTTTGTCATGAATCAATTATAAAAAAAAGACAAATTAAGTAGTCTTTTAAAGAACATTAATGATTTAAATTACATTTTTAATATTCTTGTGATAGGTCATCTGCCAAATAAATGTAGAAATATCTCATTCCTCCAATTCCAAACTTGTTTTTATATCTAGATTCTATAGTCAAAAGTTTTCTATCTTGAATCTTTATAGAACCTGGTTGTGGATAACAAACAGACATTCCAATGAGATAATCTTTTTTATTTCCGGCCTCATTTCCAGTTCCTAATGTATTCACTACTAATAATACATGAAATAAGAAAATATATTATATAGAATATCATCCCCAAAATGTTACATAAAATTATGCAACTAATCATAAAGAATATATAAATTGAAGGTAAACATTATTTATCACCTCTCTATATAAAGTTGCATTCACAACACCTGAATGCATGAGTAGTGGCATAAATGAGATAACCTCTTTTCTTCATTGAAATCTTTGCCTTTTGGACATGAGGAGAATCATCACTAGTATTTCTTGGAATGGTATACTCTGCCTTCAAAGAATTGACTATTTTTTTCTCCCACTCTAATTGAGATTACAAAAAGTGTATTTATCTATTTTCTCAAAATACTATCTTTAATAACATATTTACCTGGCAATCATGAATTACTTCGGAACTATTTAATGTTATTCTATCAGTGGAATCAAATATGTAAACTTTAACTGGTATTTGGGGTTTGTTCCAATCAACCCAACTTATTTTATACCTTAAGGAAACATTTCTTTTTGGACCTTGAAAACCATTTATTTGTTTGCATTCTAAGTTATCTTGACAACAAAAGATTCCTCCTTTATAATATGTAGTCAATGGCTGATTATGCATATCCACAATGACATTATAAAAGTTATTTAGAAGATTCATAAGATCACATATACATTTGGTGCAATTTCATTGTAGCCCAAGCAATTTCATTATATTCATCTTTTACTCTTTTTCTGTACTCCAAGTTTAGATATAAAACCCTAAAAATATTTACTTGTTTGCATTTCTACATAACATTCTAATTATAAGTTATTTCTTGAGTCTAAATTTATTATAATTGTTTAAATTGTTGTGTATTTCACAAATCCTTTGGGAAAAATGATATTTATTACTTGCTACGTTTGTGATTGATACACTTTCCAACATTAACAAAAAATAAGCGAACACTATTTTGCCTAAAAATGAACATAAAAGCATTAAAATTAAGAAAAGAAGGATTAAAGCCCTAAAGAGGAGGAATTCAAGGTAATTTGATGTAAAATAGTCTAGCCCAGTGCCAAAACCTGCGCTCGGCCTTAGCAAACCCGAGAGCATTAGATTGGAAATGAGCCTAATGCTAGAAAAATGTGTCCGGCGCCAACAAACCCGAGAGCTAGAGGCATGAAATGCTCCCAGTGTGCTCGACACCAAATGGGCCAAAAGGAATGTATCAATAACAAAATTGAACTATGCCTGGCACCACTGAGGTTGAGTTGAGCACAAGCGTCGTTCTTCACAATCTATTTTATAGATGCTCTGGATAAGCGTTAGGTATCTTTAGCCATCAAAGAGAGAAAATCACCTTTGAAGGTAACTTTAGCGTTTTCTTGGAGTAATCTTCTTATTCCATTGTTCTTTTGTAATGTTTAGTCTTCCTAAGACTTGTATACTAATTGTTAGTTGTGTTGATTCATGACTTGATCTTTGATTCTTGGGGTGTTGGAAAATATCTTTTGTAATCAAGAACTGAATTGAAATATGTTATGAAAGTTTGTATCTAAGAATAGAATATGATTCATTGGTTGTCGTTAAACCCTTCTGACGATTGCAAGTGTTATTTATATGATTGATCAAAGAATTGAGAGTTAATAGATAATCTTAGGCACATTCACCTAAGGAATTATGGTTTGAGTATACTAGTGGATTGACATTGATTATTAGTTTGAAAGAAAGAAAACAATTTATGCATGAGAGTGGGGATTGGTGAAGTCGAATCGTGACAAGATCATATTATTCATCTTTAATCCTTTTTTTGCATTTCAATTGTTGAAAAAAATATTAAAAAAATATTTTAGTTATTTTTAATCTTATGCTCATTAATCTAAATTATAAAATTATTCTTGAGTCTAACTTTGTTATAATTGTAATTGTTGTCATGCATTACACAAATCCATTGGAAGAGAATGATAAATTTATTAATTGTTACTTTTGTGATTGTTACAATTGTCATCATAACAAAAATTTGATAACAAGTGTTAAGTGCAATTTCAGAAGAAGATCTTCAAAAGCTAATACTGACGGATACAAAAGAATTTGTGTACCAAAGAACTCAATCTTTATTAGAGATGTGCTACATGGTAAAATGTTAGGAACAAAGTTGATTCATGGACACTAGATGCTTGTGCACATGTCGGGTACAAAGTCTATATTTCTTAACCTCCAAAAACATGAAGGTGGCCCTTCAGTGGAGTCGAAAAAGGAAAGATTACATGTATTGGGTCTTGTCAACACCCAATTTCATTCGGGCAAATAAAATTATTTCAAAATAAAAGGAAGAAAATTAAAATAAAAAATGTGCGTTATTTAGTTTTTATCATCCTTTGTCATTTAAATAAATAAAAAAAGAGTTCTGGTTTCACTTTTATTTTATGAATAAAGATAAAAAATAAAAAACACTAACAAAATAAAATTTGTAAAAATAATTAAGAGATCCAATCACAAAAATAGTGTCTTTGAATAAGGCCAATTTAATAAGGGGTTCATTTGGAAAAAGTAAAGTAAATTAGTTTGTTGAGGACCCTACCTATTAAAGTGTTGTCATGTCACACTCTACTAAATAATCTAACTGCCTTTTTAAGTACCTATTTTAGTACACGAAAATTAATTTAAAATTAAAAAAATTAATTAATAGAGAATTTGAATGGATTTGACTGATGAAATCTGACATTAATTGGTAATTATTTTGCTTAAATGTAAATAATGGTAATAATAGATAGATATTCTGCTTAATTGTAAATAAATCTTATTGATTCTGATTATTCTTCAGTTTTATCTCAATTAAGCACATTCGAATGGAATTATTGAGTAGATTAAGCGAGAAGTCTCAGAAAATTTTATAAATAGGCACCAAGGTAGAGGTCAAACACACACGTGAACAGTAGCATTACACAGTTTTTACATAAAATTAGAAATTCTGTTACATGTACTAAGGTGTTTATCATGAATCAAATTACATAGAAAAGGGGGAATAAGCATTTTTGAGGATCTTCAACTGGTATGTTCTGATTACTTAACCCTCGTATACTTGATATGTATATGTGATTGTTTTGTTTGAGAGATTGTTGTTCTTATCAGAGTCTCAGGAACCCTAAACCCCATCAAAATAGTGTATCTTTGTATAAAAAAAAACTGAGCAAATTTGTGTGTTAGGTTCTTGAGCCCCAATTATTAGTTTTCTGTATCATAATACTATTGTTTGCATCTAATTTATTCTTTATTATTTTTGTTGCTTTGTTTTCTTAACAAATCAATAAATAATGTTTTATTTCAAATAAATTTGTAAAAATAAAAAAATATAAAATATTTCCAATTTTCAAGAAAAAATATAAAATGTTTTCCAAAAAATTAATAAAATATCAAATGTTTTAGAAATAAAAATATATAAT
>Ga0123340_1005432_pt1 | contig 12111 bp, 7 predicted proteins | sample SirMexnodulemix_FD_89961 | JGI IMG/M metagenome (GOLD analysis project Ga0123340, IMG submission 89961) | Root nodule microbial communities of legume samples collected from Mexico - Siratro Mexico nodule mix | ecosystem: Host-associated > Plants > Roots > Nodule | place: Mexico: Nepantla... | reverse complement strand
TATATATATATAGCCGATAGAAAGGACTACAATGACTAATTAATCACTAATAGAATCGATAAAAAAGATCGAAACGACCAAAGTGATAAAATAATCGATTTCTAACTACAGTATGATTGGATAAACTGTCACAAGAAATTAGTTAAATTTTCTTGCATAAAAACTAGCTCAAAAAATTCCATAATTTTAAAACTTTTACTGTTGATAAGCACATTTTAATTTATACAAAAATCAATTTTACTTTTTCCTAAAAATCTTTAACGTATCAGCATGATTGAAAATAATGCATACTGCATTTATTAGATCAGAACAAAAATACCATCTTTATGCCTCTACAAGCAAAAACCGGAAATATATACGGACACAAGCTGAAATGAGTTATCAAAAGAACAAGAGTCAAAAATCCCAATACAATAGTGACTTACATAAGAAAACTAATGAATAAACAAATCGCTTGCTGACACTGGAATTGTGCCATTTGACGCGAATAAAACCAACACATGCATATGTGCTTTCACAGCGTCTCCTCATGCTGAGCACTAGCTGATTCTGCTTTGCCAGGTTTAGCTAGGTCTTTTTTGTCATGGTGGAAGCGCACCACAATGCATGTAATGTTATCAGCACTCCCACGGGAAAATGCTACTTCTGTTAACTTCCGAGCAGCTGCCTCAGGCTCCTCTTCTGCTTGCGCAAGAGAAACAGCATCCTGAAAATACAGAGTAGATATGGAATAACAATCAAACAATGAGAACACCTGAACTTAGTATTTAACAAACGAACTATTTAATTTAGTAACAAACTGAACATTGAACCCCGTAATAGGTACCCCTGGAGAATTTGAAGCCACCACCACACAATGTCACATGTTCATTTCATTCCAACTACTACTTCTAGTCCTAGGCAAACATAAATACATTTTCTTTGGTAGGTACATAAATCAAACCTCTACAAATATAAAATAATTTTATGGGCCCAGGTATAAAAGTATTCAATTTTCATTTGCAGTTAAGGATGACAATAAAAAAGCCTAAGACCCAATGCAGCTATGCTATACAGAAACAATTATGGTCCATATTGAGCTACTTTCCAGCTAGCATAGCATTTCAAAGAAGTACAAATGCAGAATGAGGCTAAAATGATAATCCACTCCTGCCTCACTAAAATGAATGAGGCATCCAACATGCACAAATAAATAAAATGCACGACTAAGGAAGATAGCTTACATCATTCTGTACTACATCCCAGAGTCCATCACTTGCAAGAATAAGCAGTTCAATTTGTTCATCTATCTGCTGGTCCTGAAAGCATATGAAAAGATAAATTTCATTGTCAAGCTATGTCGCTTATCACTTTCACATACAACTATCAATTGCAACAAAAGTGAGGTGATTTACATCACAGAAGCGGTTCAGCAAAAGAACTAAATTAAGGCGTGTACAGGGTAATTGTGAGTAGAAAATAGAATGTCAAAAGGGTGACCCGGACCAACAAGATAAGGTGTAAAATTAAAAAGTACTGGTCTGGACCAGCCCAATATCAGACTAACGACCCATTTTACAAAAATTAAACCCAAAAAATAAAAAATAAATATTTATTTTTAAAATTTAAGTCACATTAATCAAACTAATTTTAATTAGATTAAGTAATTTGATATATTAATTAAAACACGTCTTTTAATAAAACATTATTTATTTTAATTTTTAAAAATATAATTATTATTTCAAAAAATAGGTTAGCCAGCCTAATGCCATATGGCTCGCAAACTAAATGGGTGGCACTAATGTTTACTCGGTTCAATTTGGCCAAATTTTTCTTACCTGACCTGGCCTATTTTATATCCTTTCTCAGGCTGACATCATAGTCTAAAAATTTTTGTGCTACTATGGGAAACACAATCACAAGTTGATATAAGCAACATATTTTGAGCTTTCAAAAGATGAAAAGCATCAAGGGACGTGATTCCCTTAAAAAAAATGGAAACTTTGGTACTCACATGAAAAATATTTCTACGGCTCCAACAAAATATACACACTTGTTAAGTTTACTAGTCCAAACTAAACCGTTGACACAACTTGGATAAAGAAATTACCTTATCCACATGAATTAGTGATTTTTTCGAAATGTCAATTAACTTCAAATCACTAACTAAAAAGGACAAACTCTATTAAGATAGTCTTTAGCTTCTTCACGATTTGGGTTTTGTTAGAATATCTCAGTTAATCATCAAAACATATTGTGAATTCCTTATATACCTTATCGAGAAAATAATCCTAAATAGTTGTTCACCTATTTCATTATACTTTGAAATTTGTTTCCTTGTGAGGTTTTAAATGTATTCATGGAAGAAATTGAGAAGAACATAACTTTGAAAAATATTCTCTTAATACTATGATTAGTTATGATGAAATTATGTTCATAGAACTTATTGAGAAGTCCCACATTGTTAGTTAGAACCAAAATATGGTACATAGGTTGATGTGATTTTCGATGAACAAGGATCTAATCAAGAAGGAAAGGATTTGCTAGAAGACCAAGGAGTACTAACAAGAAGCATGGTATAAGAAAAGAGCAAGAAGAAGCAATAAGGAATAAATTCAAAGGAAGGTTCCCAAGAGGAAAACTCAAGAAAAATAGAAGAAATAAAGAAGAAAAATCATTTGCAATTTTTTCAAAGATTTTAGAATATTCTACTTCAAGAATATTCTAGAATTTCCTAGAATTTCCAGGGCCAAAGGTTGGAAAGACACATGTGAAGTTGTAACCTCTTTCACATGTCACTTTCAAGCACATATCATGGTTGTAACTCCTTCCACATCACTTTCAAATGCATGTGATAGTTATAACTACTTCACATATCTTCCTAACTAATTGGACGTCCCATGTGCTTAATGCAAGATTAAGGAAGTTAACTTTATGTAATCATAAGATTAGTGTTCACATTAGATCTAAACATTAGCATAGTGTAATCATTAAGCTTGTATTCATACTAATGCAGACGTTAGTTTTATGTTCACGCTTAGGATTTTTTAATCTTGTGTTCACATTGCTTTAACCCATTTTTGTAGATCTTCAAACCCATTTTTGTAGATCTTCAAACCCATTACTTTTACACAATTTTGTAAGTCTTGTTGGCCGCACCTTAGCTTATAACTAAGGCCATCATCTCTTTTAAAAATTAAACTCAAATATTGAATGCAATTAGCCTTGGTGAGAATACTCATTTAGTGTCTTGATATGAGACTCTTGCCTTTGGTTCTTAATCTTGAAGAGCTTCTTCAAGTGGCAAATATCCATTGCATTCATCCTTGGAATTCATTCTAAAGGTGATGTGTTCTAATCCTTTTCTTATCTCAATCCATTTTCTATTTTCTTTTGCAACTTTGTTCTTAGTTTGGCCTTGTCTCCTACCCGCAAGCTTCCAAGCTTCTTCCATGGAGAATGGTTTCCTAAACATATGACTTTATAGATCATTCCACCTTCCAAGAAACACAGCATAGGTGGGAGGACAACTCTTACCTTACAAGTTGGTTTTATGGAAGTAAAATTAGGTCCAAACTCACATTCTAAATTGGTATCAAAGTGTATCTTGAATCGGTTCTCTAGAAAAGTCATAGGCCAGGAGGAACCCAGAGTGCATTCTTTAAAGAAAACACAACTAAAAAGGGAGGTCATAGATAAATAATAGGAAAGAGGAAACAACCCCACTCAGCTTGATTTGAACTATAGAAAAAAGGAGACATGTGGCTGGTATTTATGAAGTCATGAAGGTTGGTGACAAGGGTATCCAAGCACGTATGGCACAAGTGAGAATTGTCGGAAACAAGGCTCCACATCCTTCTACTTCGGAGCTATATCAAAACAAATGAACAGGAAACCAAATTTGTACAATTAAAGAGGCATCTAATGTTCTATTTCACTCGAGACCACCAATGTCTGTGACAAGTCTTGATGGGAGTGTCTCAAATTCGAGTGTGACCATCTAACACTAAGCATTCTTTGAAGAAAAAACATCTAAGTAGGGGAGGTCATAGGTAAAACAATATGAGAGAGAAAACAACCCCATATAGCTTGAACTATAGAAAAAAAGGACACATGAGGCTTGATACTTATGAAGTCATTAAGGTTGGCGACAAGGATGTTAAGGCAAGTCTGACACAAGACTCCACATGCTACTACTTGGGAGATATATCGGAAAGATGAATAGGATACCAAATAGGCACAATTAAAGATATGTGTTTATAACATTTGGTGCAGCAGTTAGTTGAAAGGTCGGTCTGCAGAAGGTAGTGGCTCTTTCAACTACTTAGGTTATGTACACTTTCTTGACAAAAGCTAAGCTATATCGCTAAGGGGAAAAATAGTTGAGATGAAACCGAAAAGCCAAGCATCCAATTGTCAAAGAACCAAGTCTGCCATGAATAGACTACCATATTGACATCAAGCTACATTTTGTAAGAGAGGAAATTGCTAAAGCATCTGTAAAGGTGATGAAGGTCTCGCCAAGTCATAACCCCTTTTATACTTTCAAAAGTTCTACCAGCAACAAGTTTTTTCATTGTTTGGATTTGATCCAAATGATTAGAGATTAAGTCCTATGATAGGCTTAGTGGCTTTCACAATTAGTTTTGCTTAGAAGATTTGTTTTTGAACCAAGATGGGGATTTGTTGATACCAGATTGTTTAAAGATGTCTATAGTATAATTTGAGGATTGTCTAGTGGCAAGCGTTTGATGCATCATGATTGCATAGACTGTCTGATGCATCATGATTGCATAGACTGTCTGATGCATCATGACTGTGTGAACCGTCTGATAATTTGTGTACGATTTAACTTAGTGAAAAACGCGTCACGTGTGTTGTTCTTGTTGGAGTGATTCTAACGTAATTAAGTTTACTATATATGTTCTTTATATATATAGGAACCTTGGGCGAAACACATGTAACGTTGATTGAGTGAGCATATTCATGGTAAGTGTGAAAGTGTAACAATTTGATTTATAATCTCTAAAGTTTTATTTATAATCCCTGAAGTAGAGAAACATGTTCATAGTGAATTGTTTGCAGACATAAAGTTAATACTAATTGAACTATGTTAAATTCTAGTGCTTTTTGTCTTACATTGTTGATTCTTATTTTGTTCTTCCAATGCTTGCGGTGTTTGTTACATTCTTGAATATCGTTTGTTCCAACGGTCATGGGTTAAATCCACAACAACTCACCTGATCGCCAAAGGATACACACTAATCTATGAACAAGATTACAATGACACTTTCACTCATGTCAAAAATGGCATATATCCAACTTCTCTTCTCCATTGTACTTATTATACACTAGGCTTTGTTTCAAGTTGACATCTACATGGTGATCTGGATGACAAAGTCTACATGGAGCTTATGGCATGTCATCTTTACAAGTTTTTGTATGGTCTCAAGCAATCACCTTGTGCATGATTTGGGTGTTTTCAGGCCGTCATCTAGCAGTTTGGAATGATACAAAGTGATATTGATCATTCTTTGTTCTACCATGGACAAAATTGTTATCCTAGATAGTTAAAAGGAGGGTAGTGCCAACTAAAACAATATCTTGTCCCACAGTTTGAGAAAAAGATCATGGACACTTGAGACATTTGCTTGGTATAAAAGTTTCAATCCAAGGATGTTTTGGTCATATCTTAAGGAAATATGCTTTGAACAATCTAGAAAAAACAGGGATGTTAAACACTAAGCCTATGGACACATCAATAGATTCGAGTATCAAAGTTGTAACTAACCAAGGAGGGTTATATTGAGCCTGGGAGATACAAATGGTTACAATAAGCTAAATAACCTCACTATGACCCCTCCTGACATTGCATTTGTAGTGAGTGTAGTAAGTCAATTTTTAAACTCTTCCTTGTCAAGATCATAGGATGCAGTCTATAGATGCTAATATAGATTAAGAATGCTCTTGGAAAATGCCTTATTTATGAAGATAAGGGAAATACTTATTGTTGGGTATCCTGACATTGACAAGGCAGGTCCAAAGCAATTGAGCTCCACTTTAGTGTACTTTTTTCATATTGGAGTCATTTTAATATCATGGAAAAGTAAGTCACAAAATGTTGTGACAATATCAAGTGTAAAAGTAGAATATAGGGGAATGACATTTGTCACTTGTGAGATGATATGGCTAAAGAAACTCCACAAAGAGCTTAAATTGGAAGAAAACTCCCAAATGTACCCTATATGTGACAACCAGGTAGCCTTCACATTGTCTCTAATCCTGTCCTTCATGAGAGGACCAAGCATATTGAGGTAGATTAACATTTCATAAGATAAAAGGTGGAGCATACCACTAGATTTGTCAATTCTAGTGACAATTGGCCAGCATATTCACCAAGTATCTAAGAGGACCAAGGATAAATCATATGTGTAGCAAGCTCAACACGTATAACTTGTACACTCCAGCTTAAGGAAGAGTGTTATAATTATAGAAATAAGGTGTTGACCTTTTATAATTCGGAATATCTAAATTACATATGTATTATTAGGAACATTTTTATTTATTCATGTATCATATCTTTATTATTAGAGGATATCATATCTCCTCAATCTATTGTACTGTTTTTGTTTTCTTAATATAAATAAAGCACCTATGTTGTCATTGAAAACCACAGTTTTAGCTCAATGTCTTTCTATTTCTTGTAGTTTAACAAGTGCAATAGAAAGGTTGCTGGTTTCAGTTCTTAGGGTCATTAAGTCTCATGCAATGGGCTGTTGATTTTTTCTCTCTAATTGTCACTATCTTTCCAATGATTTGATGTATTTTACTACTTTTGTAAATAATCAACATCATACAAAAAACGGAACTTCCTAATCACAAGTAACTGCTTTTTAGTAACTTCAAAATTATTAGTTGTTAAAAGCTTGACAAGTACTTTTGTAATATGATTATGCTTATGTTATACTAATGAAAACAGAGAATTTAATTGCCGCTTGAAAATTTGGGTAACGACCCACCAATCTTGCTAACAAATATTCAATGCTAGAATAGTAATATTAGTAAACTTTATCCTTCCTACCAAATAATTTCCTCGTAGAACTAGGAAGCTACTAATTATCCAAGAAAATAATTATTAGTGAATCACGTCTAGCTATTAATAGACTATTAATTTTCAGATTCACACAGTAATCAAGAATCACCTGGATCTCAGGTTCTGCTACAACAAACTGCTTCAACATACGGTTACCAAAGGCCCGAGACATTGCTAGCACCCCTCCTACCCTCCAAGTACCTGACCAGCAAAATAAACAAATATAAATATCACCTGACCCAAATTAATCATTCCATCCTTTGGATGTCTGGCCAGGTTCTAAGGTGAAGATATAAAGCATATTATTCTATCTAACCATAAGTTCAGAACATGGATACTACTTGCATAAATCAATCTAATGTCAACACTACATGGGTCAATACCTCCTTTAACTAAAAATTATTTGTGGCTGAAACATGGAACAAGTAATACAAAAGCCCAGCAGATTTCATCCACTTTATTACACTCCATGTGTCCCATAACACATTGATGCATGATAATAAAAAATGTTATCTTGTTCATATGAGATCACAGAAATTTGGAGGCATCCAGAAATCCTATCATTGCTCAGAAAATTTCTCTGGAAATATCATGCGGGATCAACATGTTGCCAAACAATCCAAACATGATGACCAGAAAGCCCATAAGTAAAAAAACTCAGAAAATCAACCCAATTTTAAGACCCTGCATGCAAGCCTCCTTCTTCCCATTTTGATTTTGCTCCTTTGCAGTCAAACCTTGCACCCTCCACCGCTGATCTGCTACAAAGAAGACTCGGTAATGGCAATATGATCACTTCCCTGACGTCATTTGCTTTGTACTTCTAGGAGACAACCTGATCTACTTGCCGGGTTTTTGGTTTAATCAACTTCTAGCCATAAGATATTGCATTGGTTTTTTCTCTTTCCTGCCTCTCTATGTTCGCAGGTTGGACAGGGGTTTGGGTTCTGACACTGTTTTGCTGCACTGAATAATTAGCTAGAGTAAAGAGATCTAGAGTTGGACTGTTTTATTTTGGAGTTGTGTTTATTTGGTGAATGCCTTCTATATCTAGATTTGGAGTAAAATTGAAACTTTAGCTAATGTGAGTTTATTACTTTACATGTCATATGTGACCTTTTCTCATTTAAGTTTTAACTAAACTTTAGGAGCAAGGCTATGTATCTTATTTTTATAATTTAGGTCGGAAAGTACATTCCATATTATTACACAACTTAACAATAACCTTCACTTTCCAATTCAATCCTAGGTATGGCTATTTTGTACAGATGTGATTAATGACTTATATTTTTTTCAAAATTTGCAAAAGAAAATTTAATAATAAAATCGAAATCAATGAATTTCTATTAACTCTATGTACTTATATAAGATTAAATTAGATATAACAAACAGTATACAGAAAAAAATGGGGAAATATTTGCCATATCCATCAGCCAGAACATAATTCCATGCATATTATTATTGTTTCAAGTTGCCAACATGACCCCTGATCAAAAGGATCCAAGATAGAGTCAGCTCAAGCTTCCACTGTCACCATAAATTACTTAAATCTCAACTGTGGCCATAGATAACATGGGAAACAACCCATCACCATTGTATCATACACTAAATGTGCCAGAAGCAGAACATCAACAGCAGAACTATTTAAAAAGGCCATTTATATGCCTGAAATATAGTATCTGACCTGCCCACATGACAACACCACCGGCATTCTCAATTCTCTTCCTCTCATCACTTCTATTTGGCTTATGATCCTCAGACAGAGCAATTGCTGCCAAAAGAGAAACAATTAGTTCACAATGTTACTACAACTCGTAATTGCAAACTGTACTCAAATGGAACTATAGGAGAAAATCTATCATATGACCAGACAAAGCTTGTCTGAAATATTGCATCTTCCACGTGATCTCTGTATTTACATTATCAAGCAGCTTTCTCCCATCATCACATCATTAAGATATAAACACTTTTTTAAAAGAAGAAATTTTAATATATTACTAAATAATACATCAGAATTTGTAAAGGATATGACAACTTAAATTTACAATATTATAAGTTAATTATAAATAGATGTCATAAAATAGTAGGTTATTACTTTACCTACACCAGATTTTGATATTATGGTCCTAGAATCTCCAACATTAGCTACATAAAGATGGTTATCAACCAAGACTGCTGTCGAAGCTGTAGATCCATCATCCCTGAAGGTGTCCTTTTCGGAATCCAGAAAATTAGCGTCAGTCTGTTTGTATGTTTCACCTGCAAGTTTGCTGAGGTTACTATAATTGCAAAAACTGGTGATGGAAGATCAAAATCATTCCTTGCAGGAATCCAGCCACAGACCACACAAGGAAAAAATGAAAATCATGAGATGGATGAGCATCAAACACTTTCAACCATGTTGAAACACACAAGAAAGCATTAATAAATTCTAAACAACAGACATTACAACAAGACACTCGTCACAATAATTGAGAGAAAGCAAACACACTTATAGCCAATTTGGCATCTGTCAAAAATTTTGGATGCTTCAAGAGATTATCAAAGAGATGCTCCTTCAAATACTCAGCAGCACGGGAACCACCATGACCTGTACGAAATTTTAAAAATTTATTTGCATGTTAACATAAATGCATGAGGTGAACAAATACACATTTACTGAGATCAAAGAACTATTTTTCTCCCACGCAATCTAGTAGAAAATCTTACCATCAAATATTCCAAATAAGCATATTGATTGGTCACCAATCTTCAATGTCTTAATATCATAAAAATCTTCCATTGTCGCTCTCTTCCCCCTAAAACTTGAATACCCACAGCTAAGCCTTCCATCTTCACTGCCAAATAAAAATTTGATGAAATAAGTAACATTTGATCACGATATATATCAGCAAAAGTATAACATCGTGCAACACCAAATCCAGTCAATCAAGCAAATTAAATTGTTCATTAATGTCATTCTTCCAATGCAAGCTCTTACTAAAATTTCACATTGATTTGTCATAGTATGGATTAATGAAGATGAATTCAACTAAGCAACTTAAAAGGATTAGAATGAAATATTATGAATTTAACTCATTGATTTCAACATTCAAGTATACATTATTAAAATCCAGGCTTCCACCACAATAAAATATTACTTTCCACAAAAAGAACTCGACCTTTAAAGGCATGAGGAGTTTAGCTCTATTTATGGTTTCTTATTATTTTCAGTTGTTTTCCACGTTCCCCAATCTCCTCCTCGTTGAAATAAGAATATTTGTTGTTGCTTTTATTGAGCAAAACGAAACACAGTTCAATAAGCAAAACACAAACCAGCACATGAACCAAATGATTTAAGAACCCTTAGAAATGACCATCCGTTGTGTGCCTGATAAGATTGCACCACACCTTCCTAAATCACTTTGTATTAAAAAAAAAAAATACTAGTTTTGATATATTGGGTCTTCAAAAATTCCTTTAGGACTTTGAAAATCCTGCTTTCAACAGTAAAGGTTATTTTGGCAGTGATATCACCTTAAAATCATCCCGATTTCAAAATTTCCCCATCATGTATAAACTAAAAGAAATGCCAATCACTTTTTCTGTTAAGTTGAGGTAGCCAAGAATAATCTTCCTTACGAGGTCAAACAAAAAGCAATTCCAGATAACCGCTCCAGATATAAAACTGATTCTTTCAAATCATAGTTCTCTTCAAATCTTAAATCTAATAATCCAAGTTAGAGGCTGTAGGAAATATTAACATATAATCGCTTAACTCTAACGGCCAATGGGGATGTTAAAGACAGTACCAAGGCAACAAAGTAAAGATTCCATCTAAGGAATCAGAACAGATATATGCGCTTCTCAAGGCGTCAGCACAAGTTGAAAGCATGTTGTGAGAATCATATTCACCTTTTCCACCCTCCACTGGCAAACCGACCATCGTCATCTTTCTCAGGCATCATATCAACAAGGGGTCCAGCCCTTGACATAGAACCCGTATCAACCATCATCCCTCTGAATGTATTGTATTCACGAATCGGCCAGTAAGAAAAATCACGAACCACCCGCAAACTCCTCCCAAATCCGTTGATTTTCACTCTGTTGGCGAAGGTTCCAGCTTGAACAACCAAAGACCTTACACAACTCCCGCATACCATCTAACTGACACACCTAGCAAATCACACAAAAAAACACACAAATAATCTCAAATCCCAACAATAAACGAACTCTGACGTAAAGCAAACAGAGACTAAAAGGAGAAAAAAAAACTGAATAAATTCACAAACCACAAATAATCACAATCATCGTCATTATTAATCAATTTAATTATCCAATAAAAAAATTACAAGGATCAAAACCTTTTTTTAATATTGAACTCTCTAAGCTACTGTAACCATCGATTCGAAAAGCAAACTCAACGCAAAATTCGGAGAGAATTGTGGAATCAAGGGTTGAATGTTGGAATTCGAATCCGGTAGAAAGCGGATCGGATAAAAAAGTTGTCAGGAATTGGAATCGGGATCGAGCAAAAGTTGGGAGACGAAGCAAAGCACCTAGAGATAGTATCTGTGTGAATCTAGAATGCGAAGGAAACCCTAGAGAGAGAAAGAGATGTTAGAAGAGAAGCACTGCGAGATTTGTCGAAAGGGACAGGGGACAACGAGAGGAGTGGGAAAGAGAAAGAAGGAAAAAATATAGAAACAGAAATTCTTTCATTAATAAATCCAAAAAATAAAAAAAGTTCCATTAATAGAACCTTCAAGTTCTTCTATTCATTGGAATAGACTTTTTAATTGTTCACGGAGAGAAAGAGGTTATACATGCCGTTCAAAACGACACTGTTTCAATTTTGTTTCGATTGTTCTGTTGAAACTACTCTCATGTTTTATAAATATATTTAATATAAGAAAATCTTAAAATTAAATTTATTCACTAAATTATTATTTAAGATTATTAAATGTGAAGTTATGAAAATTAGTATCAATAATTAATGTCAATATAAAATACTAAATTAGTAAATAGTAGTTTTTATGAAGAAAACTTGAATAATATAT
>Ga0123340_1005431_pt1 | contig 12113 bp, 4 predicted proteins | sample SirMexnodulemix_FD_89961 | JGI IMG/M metagenome (GOLD analysis project Ga0123340, IMG submission 89961) | Root nodule microbial communities of legume samples collected from Mexico - Siratro Mexico nodule mix | ecosystem: Host-associated > Plants > Roots > Nodule | place: Mexico: Nepantla... | reverse complement strand
ATTTATAATGTTTTCATAAAAATCTGAATGATAACTAATAATAAATAACTTGAGTAATAAAAAACAACAACAAACATTTTAGATTATACTAATACTAGTTCAACCCAACTTAGGTAACATCAAATTCTTCTTTTTGATTAAAATTTTATTACAAATATTATCAATGTCATTTTTTACTTATAATAAGTAAGTATATAAAGTCTCTCTTGATTATCTACTAATCTCCTTGTGAGATTAAACAAGTGTACAAATGTCATTTCTAACTAAATACACAATTTCACTCATGGTTATATAACAAAAGTTGTTTGAAAAATACAAGAAAAACTCTTAACTAGATATGTACAAATAATCACTCCTTACTTTAAAGGTTAATTTCACATATGTGAAGGACTTATAAATAAGAAATTCTCTTATTAATGAACACCTATAAAATCATGCTAGAAGAATATAATGTTATATAACTAACAATTTATACGTGTCTGTGAAGAAACGTTAAATCCTTAAGTGATAGAATAATAAATCATCTTCTACACAACTAAGTTAGAACAGAGATTAAATTGAAAATTTTTTAGTGTGTGTGAAGTTATTTTCAAAGCAAGATGAGTGTATATTTCATATTTACTGTAGATAGTGTGAACCTTGTAATTAACAACAATTTATTGTTATATATCATGAAAATACTTTGTATACTTGGATTAAAGAGACATTATATACTAATTGCTAAACTCAGGAGGAGTTTAATGAATAGCCTGAAGAGACTTTCTATACTTTTCCTAGATAAGCTTTCTGTACACCCATAACTAAGAGTGTTTTATGTACTCGTTGTTAGCTAGAAGTGACAATAATATTTATAATTTATTTGAATAGAGAAACACATTGTTGTTAGCTTTGGAGAATTACACGTAGCCTTGTTTGGGTTAATCAATATAAATTTTGTATTATTATTGTACCTCTTTTATGTATTATTTGTTGTCCCCTTCTACAAATGATTGTGAAAATTATTAGACAAACCCCACTAGCATCTCATAAGCCTATTGTGATTTTTTTTTTCAAAATTATTTTAATGGCTTTATTCAACCCCTTTTTATAGACTTAACATGTAACTACAATTGGTATCAAAACTTACTTATTAGGGTATGTTTATTACAGGACTAAAGGAGTAGATCCTACAAAACTATGAAAAATGAAGATCTACTAGTCAATGTATCTCCTTTATTCAACATTTCCTACACCATCCAAACTAACCACACCTTCTACATTTTATCCACCTTCATGTTCAACAATCTCATTATCTATCATTTATCTTAATTTTAGCCGCCATCAACATCCTTATTGCAAATTTCACCATTTTTCCTATCTTTTATAAACGTCCTGAACCAACAACACCAATTACATGATCTCATATGTTGTGAAACACAAGGATACATCTTGTCCATTGCTTCACTTTTTGGGGTGACCAAAAAGAATTATGATTAGCATGAATAATGAAAGACTTATGGCATGATTTTCATTAAAAAAGACAAATTGTGGCTAATTTATTTTAGTGTTGGCCACTTGAGTAGGAAGGGAAGGTATAAGATGGGAATTATTAAGGATTGATTGTGGTGAGGTTGTTGGTGTTGGTGAATGGGTAATGAGTTTGGGGAGAGATTGTAATGAATAAGAGATTGGAATTGAAGGACGAGGAGGGTGAGGGAGAGAAGAAGGTGTATTTGGAGGGAAAGAGGAAGGGAAATGCGATTTTGATGTGAAATTAATGATAAATGAGTCAAATTATTTCTACAAATATATTGTTTTTAAGTTTGAAGAACTAGTCAATTCTGTATCCAATATTCTCAATATATAATTATTTATGTAAGAGTTTTTGCATTGTTAGGTGAGAATTGTTTTATTACTTGTATGTTAATGTTAATTTAATTTATGATTATACTAACTATTAGGTGCCATTAAGTCAAAGAAAATAAAATGAGACTCACCTGATTAGAAATATCAAATGATCATATTCTTATTGTCTAGTTCTTATTAACCAAAATGATATCATTTTGATGTGTATGATAAACAAACAACCCAACAATATATATATTGGTGTCTCCAAGTAACAACATATCACTAAAATATACTAATTATATGGACCTAAATCAAAAATTTCATTTTATTACACACCCAAGAGAAAGAAAAGAAATCATTGAATAGTCCAACAAAAAATAACTTTTCAAAATCCTTACACTTTTGTAAATATGTTATCCAATGTATTAAGAATCTCTCGAATTACTCATTTTACAAAATTTGATTTCAAAATAAGAAATGTGGAATACATTCTAAAATATATAATGTGAAATTAGCTATTAACTATTTTATGTTGATTATTTTAAAAGGTCCATAATATATTTATCATTATGAGGAGGATGTTCTTTCCGTAATGCAATTTTAAATATTTAAAATGTTGACTTCAATATTTAGGAAACCATTCACCATCATTGTTCTGGATGATAAGGAACTTGAATTAATCCGTGTTAACATCAAGAAGCATTCATTAGTAACCTCTATTTTACAAATAATTTTTTTAGGCAGTTATTTCTAATCACTATATTTTTGTCATTATCATGCCTCTTCCATCTTCATTGGGTTTTTCTAGAGATATATAGAGATATAGAAAATTGAAGAGGCTTAGAGAGGTTGTTGTAGCCACTAAGTTGATGATGAAATATTCTTTAATGAAGTAGATGAGTTGTATTATCTACCTTTCTTTAATGAAGTTGGTGATTCCTCATCAATAAAATTTATCACGGGTATTTTGAAATCAAGAATTTAAAATAGTTAAATATTAATTTCGAAATGTATTTTGGAGTCCTTATTTCAAAATCGATTTTCTGAATTTTTTAATGCATTTTTTATAATATTATTTTAGAAAGTGTTAGGATTTTGAAAAGAGAAGATGAAACCAACAAGTATGTAGTTAGCAAAAGCAATTGCATAACTTTTTTTTGAAAAGGGTCATGAATCAAATGGACTTTTAGTTGGCTGACCCAACTCATGTGATTGTGTTTGGGCCTGATCAACCCAAAAGGTTACCAATTGGGCAAAAACTTCCTACACCCAATTATTTTTGACCTGCACTCCATTATTAACATGGAGTGACTAAAATACCCTGTATGTTTGTACTTAAATAATTTTCAGAAGATGTTTTCCACAAACTATTTATCTGAAAAACATTTTACATAATTTATTTTACATTTGGAATATATTTTCTGAAATACATTTTTCTTGAAAAGTATTTTTCAGAACAAAATTTATATTCTAAAAATGTTTTTTTGAAAAAATATCATTGTTTCAAAATTATAAATACATTTTGGAAAATATATATTTTTTAAATTTATTCTAAACAATCCATGGATTTTGCAATGTACAATGTCGAGTACTTCATTTTCGACATGTACAGTACAGTAACAACTACAAAATTAAAGTGAATAAGTTTTGAAACTTAAAGTTGAACAAATTTACATAAATTTAATAATTAAGATATCAAAATTGTGTAAGAAGAATTTTGGCAACTGAAATTATTAATAATTAAAACTAGAAAATTAAATCTATAAAAAATTACAAATATCCTAAAGCATAGAAAAGAAAAATACAATTAAACCTATTAAAAAAATAATCTGCAACTTCTTATTTTTTAAGTAAGATTGGGCCACGTTAACAAAATGTGTTGGTTTTCTCGTTAGAAACGTGTGGGGTCCACAAAACAAAAAAAAATCATGAGCAAAGGATCCCTGAAGCGATGTCGTTTAGATGATCCACCATCGCACTATAAAGAAGCTCCTCGGATCCAATCATGATTCATCACTCGTTACCATTTCCCAATTGCGCAATCCAAAACCGAGACTGAAAAATGTCGTTCTTTTCAAGGGGCCGCGGCGGCTACGACGGCCACGACGACAAGGTCGATGACTACGATGAGTACGACCCCACCCCCTACGGCGGAGGCTACGACATCTCCCTCACCTACGGCCGTCCTGTCCCTCCCTCCGAAGAGACCTGCTACCCCATCGGAGCCTCTTCCTCTGCCGGCGACAGCTTTGACTATGATCGCCCCCAATACACTTCCAACGCTGAACCCTCTGCTTATGGCGACGAAGCCCTCGCCACTGAGTATAGCAGCTACTCTCGCCCCAAACCAAGGCCTGCACCTGCAGGATTCAACCCCGCTGCTGGATCCGGGTATGGCGGATCCGGGTCGGAGTACGGATCCGGGTATGGAAGGAAGCAGGAATCTGAATACGGGTCATCCGGGTACGGCGGGAGGAAGGAGGAATCTGAATACGGGTCGTCCGGGTACGGCGGGAGGAAGGAGGAATCTGAATATGGGTCTGGCTATGGTGGAAGAAAGGAGGAATCCGGATATGGGACTGGTTATGGGGGTAGAACAGAGGACTCTGCATATGGGTCTGGTTATGGTGGGAGAAAGGAGGAATCTGAATTTGGATCCGGGTATGGTAGGAAGCAGGAGTCGGATTATGGATCCGGGTATGGTGGTAGGAAAGAAGGTGAATATGGGTCGGGATATGGTGGAAGGAAGGAGGAGTCTGAATATGGATCTGGGTATGGAGGGAGAAAGGAGGAATCTGACTATGGATCCGGGTACGGAGGAAGCAAGCAAGAATCTGAATACGGGTCGGGATATGGATCCGGGTATGGAGGAAACAAGCAAGAATCTGAATACGGGTCGGGATATGGATCCGGATATGGTGGCAGGAAGGAAGAATCTGCATATGGGTCTGGGTATGGCGGAGGAAAGCAGGAATCAGAATATGGATCTGGGTATGGTGGAAGGAAGCAGGAATCAGAATATGGATCCGGGTATGGTGGAAGGAAGGAGGAGACTGCATATGGATCCGGGTATGGTGGAAGGAAGCAAGAATCTGAATATGGATCCGCGTATGGTGGAAGACAGGAGGAGAGTGAATATGGATCTGGGTACGGTGGAAGGAAGAGTAGTGGGTATGGGGAGGAACAGCAACAGGGGAGTGGGTATGGTTATGGAGGGAGGAGTGAGTATGAGGAGAAACCTAGCTATGGGAGCCAAGGAGGGGCTGAGTATGGTTATGGCCGTCCACCTCAGGAGGAGGGCTACCGCAAGCCTAGCTATGAGAAGCGTGATGATGATGATGAGGGCTATGGACGCAAGAAATATGTGAGTGCTACTACCTCCTTCATTCCTTTAACTAATCACTTTATATAGTCTATGATTGATAGTTTTCTTGGATTTTACTTTGCTATAATCACAAATTGCCATTGCAAGCAGTACTCCTCACATGATTTGAGTTATGTGTATGTTTCAGAACTTGTATTGTTTGTGCATTGTAATGGTGTGTAATTGCTTGAACTAATTGATATGTATTATGTAAATTTTAATTTCTTGTCATATGTCTTTTGATTTCTAACAGGAAAAATCTTAGATGCAATTCCTTAAGTCTTCTTGGTGTTGTTCTCTTGTTAGAATTGGAGTTTGCTCGTGTCTTTTTGGTGTTGTCCTTTGGTTGGAATTGGAGTTTCATGTTAGTAAAACCTATTTAAACCTTTAAAGCAAATCTTTATTACGTGGATTACAGAAATGAAACTTCAATTCTGATTAAAAAACAACATTGAAACTATATAGGGATTGTATTTAAGTTTTTTCCTTTATGGTACAGGATTCAATGTGTGCGTTGCTAGTTTCATGGATTGGGTTGTGCCGAAAATTGGTTTGCTTCATTGTAACGTTCCAAAACCTTGTGTTCGTATTTAGAATTAGTGGCATTGTTTCTTCGTGTTCATGATTGAGTGGATTACTTTTATTCTTTGTTATATACATAGATAATTGGTGTTGCGTTTTAATAGATCAAGAAGCTTTTTGACTTACTTTCTAAAGAATGCTTGAATGGATGCATGATAAGAAGAATCAAGGGTGCTAAGGCTGACCTGAAACATGTGTAACTTCACGAAATATCAGTTAACATTATTTTAGATGGTAATGGTTTGAATGTGATTTTTGATGGAATGGGATAGAATTGCTACATCATTATCTCGGTATATAATGATGGAATAAAGTAAACTTCCCATTCCTTTGTTTGGAAGTTCTAGAGGAATTGAATTTATTCATTGAAGATTTTAATATTGTTTAAATTATTCAATGAATATGATCATTGAGTATACATAAAAAAAGCTATACACCGAAAAAAGCTCACATGGAGAGATTACAAAATTGAGACTCTAAAAAAGCAAGTTGTGTTAGTGAAAATAGATAGCTGAACATGATATATTTAATAGGTTTTGCAATCAATAAACATTGCTTCTTTTGTCCCATCCTCCAGTAAGATGTATGTAATAGCTTTTTGCAAACACAATGATAATATGTTTGAATGCTAGTTGGCAGAGTAGTGCTTTTACTATATAAAGCAACAAATTCTTCCTACGTTGCAAGCCAGAATTTGGGAATGTGTATTGCAATTTCCAAACTTATATTTCCAACTTTTATCCAAACATAGCCTAATAAAAGCTCTTGTATTGAAGTTGGTATTAATTTGCTGGCATTTTCGTACCATTGCAGGGTGATGACGATGATGATGATAGGAGGAAGCATCACCACAAGCATCACCATCACAAGAGTTATGCCGATGAGTAATCAAAATGCCAGTGGTTGCTGTTTGAATGAAAGTCATCCCATAGCTACCTACTAAATAAAGGGTTGACAGCATTATACCTTCCAGCGTGTTTACACTGTTACTATCATGTCTTATGCTTTAAGCACTGTTGGTCTAAGGCTAAATGTGAGATCTATGGCTTTTGAGTCAATAGTATATCCCTAATGTTGTTTGTGTTAAATGTATTTCCACTTTCCAAGTTTGAATGCGTTTGGCCGAATTAAATGGCATTTTAATTCGCAAGTGGTTGGGTTTATCACTAATTCTTTCTCAAACAATTATATAAATGTTCAAATTAATTTTAACAGAATCTATAAAATAATCTAAAATGAACTTAAAGCAACATGAAGTGCCGGTTTGGAAATGCATAAGCTATAACTAACAGCTTCTATCTGATGTGATGATTTTACACGTCAAATATCATAGTGATTGGCTAGGAGATGCATGAGCATGAATACATATAGCAATAATGTATCATTTGAATATAAATAACTCCAACTTTGACCATTTGCATTTTGAAGGAGATTCTGATGGGCTTTTATAAGAAAAAACTAACATTCAGTTTTCAGATTGAGTGGAAAAAGAAAAACCATTCAAATTACAAATTAAAGGGTATCTAGAGAGAGGTACCTATTATTCTAGAGTTAATACCCGTTTATAATTGTAACGTACAATTTAGCATGACTTGCAATGGGCAGATATTCCTAAATGAAATGTAAAAAAGTGAAAGATGAAATAATCATACAATTGGATACACAAGGAACAACCAGGCAACGGGAAATTAAAAAAAAAAAAATTTGAAGCAAAATGAACAAACTTCGTGTTATGAACTTAGAGGAGCTTCTTCCTCTCAAAAAACGTCTTCAAATGCCATATTTGCAGACCAGCCACAGACAAGCAAACCGCAATCGAAAGGAAACTTAAGGTAAACATCTTGGTGTTAGTTGCTTTGTTAAGATCTTGCATCTCTTCCTCCCTATCTCAGCCACACAGATAAAAACAGGTCAGCAAAATTCAGTGAGAAACACCTTTAAAATGAATGCAAACTCTAATGCTGCAATAGTTTCATGACCAACAAAAGCCAAACCATCCAAAACTTAGAACATAAAAAATAGAAGCTTGTCATCAGTATATATACAATAATACAATACAACTACTTGATCCTAGGCATATCACATTCTTAAGAAAACCAAACAGCATAACATGTTAGCAAAGAAGTTACTTTATTGGAGGCATAACAGAGAACAAATTTCTGATCCACTCCAGCTATTTAAATGATTGGAAAATACAATGTAGCTAATGGATAAGAATAAGAAGGTTATATCAAGCAAGGAAGAAAAATTAATGTCATAAATTATCCTCACTTTCTTTCTCTATCTGATTGATTAGGTCCAGGGATTTCATCCCTATACTGTGTAGTGACCACTCTTGGGTGCAAAGAGAATAGAAATAGAAAAAGTTGATGCAAGGCTTACAGTAACCATAAATGTATAGTATATGGAAAAGTAGAGAGGAATATATAGATGCAAAGTATAAGATTTCAGTTTCTTCTAACTCAACAGATAAATCATTTATCTTCTATTTAAAGCGAAATTTTGAATGAACTAAGCGAATAATCTTTTCCATCAAAAGATCATATGGAACCATTATATATTAATTCAAGAGACTTGTTGGCAGAAGTCATTGCATTCATACCTTTCTCGAAGATAAAACATTTCGTCATGGATGGATAAGACAGTATCATATAGCTTCTTCAACTCAAATTCCATTACCTAGAGAATAGGGGAAAAACAACAGATTAATAAACATACAAGGACCAAAACACCTAGATCTATAAAACAGTAACCCCTATCCCTATGGCTTACAAATGCGAAGATATTAGGATGGTATTCAGATTCATATGACTACCTTGTATACATTCACATAAAATCTAGTAGCAACAAAACACGGAACAATTACAATGAAAGACACAAATTCAGACACTACGGTTCACATTCTCCTAATTTTTTATCTAGGGTGTTCTTTCTTGATTTTCTATTAATCTCTCCTTGATCTTTCATTCTTTGGCATCATTCCTATGCTCTTGTTGCTGCCAGATTGATGGTGATTCTATGTAAACTTTTTTTAGTTTTGAATATTCATGTTTTCCGTTATACTGCCACAGAATTTTCAAGGGTGGCCATTTCATGCTACTACCCTGGATTGATGGTTATGATTTCAGCATAGAAAAATTAGATTGATAAAATAGGTTAGACTGATTTTTCACAGATAAGGGAAGAAAAACACTACGATATTGTAACTATATATTATACAGTATCATATTCCAAATATAATAGAAAGACAGAAGCACAGCATTAGTTAACAACCCTGCAGGTGCCCAAAACCATGACAAGAGCAAACAATAACTTCTTATGCATTACTTCACTGTGCAATCTAGCTATATATATATCTGCTACGTAACATAAAAAGAGCACGCTAAAATTATCTTTGCAAGTAAATTCACTATATGGGCTAAGAATTCTCAACGGTTTCGTATAAAGTTTAGCAGAATTACATTGCTTATCAGTATCAAAGACATTCAACAAAGTTCTACATTGCAGAAAGCTGCCTATTGCCTAATACAACCCTCCTCAGTGTTCAGGCTTGGGACAGCGACACAGGTTTCTCAAAAAAAGCAAAAACACTGAAAGAGTTAAAATGATACAATAATGATAAAAAAAAAAAAAAACTATTGATGACATACACGCAATGCAAGCAAATGCAAGTCACGGAAATGTAAGAAGACTACTTACTTCAACCTGCCCTTTCTTGGCAATCTTGGACCAGTCTTTGGCAGCAACCCCAGTTCTCCACTCAAACTCAACAGTCACCATTGATGGCGCATCCTTGTCATCCGGAATCCAAAAGCAAGCCGTGTGGTCACCAGCTTCAGCTGCTGTAAATGCATAATTACCAGAATCCACATGATCCCCAAAGTGATAAACGTTCCCATGAGGCGATGACACCTGACAAAACACACACACACACACAAGAGTCTCAGTCAACCCCACTTTGATAACAAACCACATGACCCCATTATCCCAACAATAACAACACCTTCCAAATTCAGAAATCCTATACCACAAAACAAAACACAAACAACAGGAGACATTCTACAGCTGACCCACTTAAGATTCAAGGTTTTACTTTTCATTCGGAAAGTACGAGGTTTTATAAAACAGTTCAAAACCACGATTTTGATTGCAAAGTCTAGGTCTTTCGGGTGCCCACAACTGCAATTGTGGTCCTATTAGCTACATATGGCTTTGCAAGTTAAAAACCTTGCGAGAGCGCAAATTTCAGTGTGAAAGCAAGGGTTTGGCAGTGATTGAATCACGAAGTTACCTTGGCAATGACCTTGTGGGAATCGGGCATTGGGTACCCTTCGTGTGGGTTGACGACACTGTACTTTCCCACACTCATCGCATTGGTCTTAATGTCCTCTGAAATGCACTTGGTATGACCAGAATGAAGCTCGAACTGCATCGAATACGCGAGGGTAAAGGTCAATGCCAGGGTGAGAAGTGCGAGGGGAACAACCGAATCGGACATTGCAGCCATGGGGTGTTCCCAATTTGGGATCTGATGGGTAGATTAGGGTTTGAAAAGGAACGAAGAAGGAAGGACCAAAACGGCAACTATAACACTCACAGTGAACTCAAAACGGAGCGAGATATGCGAAAAGTAACCACCGAGATTTTTGGTTGTTATGGAACAATAACAGATGAGATTTTACAAGTCTTATTTATCTTGTGAAAATATATTAATTACTTGAATGAAAAAATTACTAAACAGATGAAGATAAAGAGTTGTTATTATTTACTTGAATATACAAATTAAAAATATCATTATTTACTAATGTTCACAAAATATTACATATATAATACCAGAATTTAAAGAAGAAAAACAAATTATAAAATATTATATATATAATACCAGAATTTAAAGAAGAAAAACAAATTATATGAGATAACTATTAATATGTATACACCAAACGTATCGGGTATAATAGTAACGTATAAAGTCAAGAGTTCATACAATAAGGAACTTGTATAATTTAATCGTACCAAATCAAAATTTCTATCACAAATTAGAAAACAATAATATAATTTAACAATATAAAAATTTATCTTTAAATCCTCCAAAATTTTTAGTTAAAACTGAAAATGTCTTTTAACACTAGACTAATGATTAATATTGAAAGATATTATCTTTAGTTGATGTAGGATTTTTAATATATCTCATTTGTATTGAAACTTTAAAACTCGTGTGTGCGACTATATATTTAAGAGTAATCCGATAACAGTTTGATAACAGCCTAATAACGTGTGGTCGATGATAGATTTTGATATTATCTTAAGAAATAAACTTTTAAGTCTAACTCAATCTTATAAGTCAAGGATAGATTTTGATATTATCTTTAAGAAGTAAACTTTAAGTCTAACTCAATCTTATAAGTCAATTTTGTAAAGTTGAGTTAGACTTAAAAGTTGATTTCTTAATAATGATTAGGAACTCAATAAGTGATGATTTTTTTTCTAATTTAACAACTAATTTAGTATTCAATTCTTCACTCACTATAATTGGTCATTAGATCACTCACTAAATCAGTAATTGATTGCAGCAATTGGTTACTAATTCAATTACCACAAATTAAGTTACTAAACAGATAGTGTTTATTATAAATACTAATATGTATTAGAAATGGCAAATGAATCCATTCTTGCCGATATTGTTTGAACCCTTTCGATTTTGATGGAAAATTCCTATATTATATGGGTATGAGTTTAGGGTTACACGATTTTTTAAATTAGATATGAAAACGATATTGTTTGAACCCTTTCGATTTTGATGGAAAATTCCTATATTATATGGGTATGAGTTCAGGGTTACACAATTTTTTAAATTGGATATGAAAACGAGAATAGATATGTATGTATCTGCCTCGCCCCTTCCCTATACTTGCTATATTTTAAAATAATGAAACACCTTTATCGTAATAGGTATTATAAAAAACTTATATTAATTCTTCTTTTATCCTTATTTTCGTAAATTATTTCTAAAGCACACATTTGATATTTTTTACTCTTTTCTATAATTAATTGACATTTATCTAATTGTTATTTGATATACTTATTTGATATTTATACAATTATATATTTTTTTCTTAATATTTGAAATTAGAGAAAAGAAAATGTATCTCTCTCTAACATTAAGGGTGTGTTTGGATTAGAGAGTGAATTTGAGTTGATTTGAGATGAAAGTGTGTAGAAAATTAGATGTTTGGATGAAGGGAAAAATGATAAGATTTGAGTAGAAAGTTTGTGAAAGTTTATAAATGATGTGATAGATATAATAATATCTATCACATCATTTATAAACTTTCACAAACTT
>Ga0123340_1005427_pt1 | contig 12120 bp, 10 predicted proteins | sample SirMexnodulemix_FD_89961 | JGI IMG/M metagenome (GOLD analysis project Ga0123340, IMG submission 89961) | Root nodule microbial communities of legume samples collected from Mexico - Siratro Mexico nodule mix | ecosystem: Host-associated > Plants > Roots > Nodule | place: Mexico: Nepantla... | reverse complement strand
TTATTTCTTTTCTTCATGAATCTTCCAATCTATCATTTTCTTCATTCTTTTATACCTGAAATTCCACAATAATTGAGATTAAATGATTTCCTTTAACTCAGGACTCAAAACATAAATTTAAATCCAAAAACTCTAAAATTGGGAGTAATTACTATTTTAAATAACACTTAAACCCACAAGTATTCAATATTTCTCATGTATAAAAGCACTCAAAATTGGTACTTATCAAGTACATCAGAAGAGTTGAAGCAACTTAATGGATAGAAACAATCTCTCGACGACTATCTTCTTCAAACGCCTATGTAAAGCTTTCCATCAAGTAGAAAATTAACATGGCTGAGGTCACACTGTGCTAAAATGTTGCTTAGATATTGACCATCTCGCAAAGCTTTCAAGAAGTGAGATATCCTTGCGCTTAGAGCAGATACTCTACCAAATCTATGGTCTGTAAAAGTTTTAAGGAGAACACTAAGACTGTTCATACAACTACCTAGGATAGAGTGCTCATATGACAACTTAGGAGATAGTGCTTACCCTTGTATTTGTCAAAAGATGTAACCCCTTCTTAGATGATCTGAACTAGAAGAGAAAACCTAAACCTTGTATTCGTCGACACTTTCCAATAGTAAGACTAAATGATCGTTTGATCATACTAGTGATCAACCTACTTATGTTAGCCATGAGTGGCTAAAAGGCAAGGAAAACTCACCTAGTCAGGCTAGGTACAAAGAATATTCGACTAAGTCAGGAGTCATTTCAAGAAAAAAGCTATTTAGACATTAATTTTAGCTACCAAATAAAATAGTTGCTAATTGTGACCAAAATAACCATCAAATTAAGTTTTGGTTGCTAAATAACTACAAAATAAAAGTAATTATTCAATTTAGTAACCAATTAATTCAAAATAATTAATGTTTTAGCCACTTATATTATTAGATTCTAAGTTAGTCTCTAATTAAGTTAGTAACTAATTTTATCATTTTAGCCACTCATGAAAAGAATACACGAGGGAGTAGTCAGAAGTGGCTAGGAGCTTAAAGAATACTCAGTTGAGCCATGAGTGACCAAGAGCAAAGAATATTCGACTAAGCCAGTAGTGGCTTGTGGAAAAAATACTCAAGAGAGTAACCAAGAGTGGTTAGGAGCTTAAAGAATATCTAGTTAAGCTAGAAATGATTTGGAAAAAAATATTCAGTTGAGTTAGAAATGACTTGGAAAGAAAAATACTATATTGATCTATGAGTGATTTGAAAAAAAATACTCAATGTGTTACTTAAGAATGGTTATAAGTTTAAAGAATACTCGAAATATACTTTGGAGCAGTAGTCTATCTAGCGAACCTAATTGATTAATTGATGAATCGGTATAAATTGTTAAGCATATTTCTCTTTCCTATCTTTTTTTATACTATATGTTATTTGATTTCCACTAACCCAGAAGGAAAGAATCGTGTGATTATGCGAAGAAAACAATTTTACTTAAAGGCTTTTGAATTAAGTCTTCCATTTGCATCTATAGCAGGATGTCAAACACCAAGTATAAAACTTGCCTCTGATGTGACCTATCATACAGAAGAGCTACATCAAAGACTTGTTTTCAAAATACATTTCAAATTACTTTATTGCATTATAATTTTATGGATTTGGATTTTTGAACTATGTTTTTGAGCTTTTATGCTTTTGAGCAACCTCAGATTAAAAAAAAAAAATTGGCCTAGGATGTGAGATTTATCCATCATGGTGGTTAAACTTCAACCATTTTCTCCTTTGGCAGTTACGATAACTTTGTATCAACATGTATGTTCATGTTCATAACCCCTTTTCTTTTCCCTGCAAGCATGTACAATGATATCCTGAATTGAAGGTGAAGACTAGTCTCTCTGAAGAAGTAAACATAAATTCAACCTTTTTTGGAAGGACTGAGCTATAGTCTATTTGCTCTGATAGGAAAGGCTTTGTGGCTTGACACTTTCATGTGGAAAAAGTGCTGACCCCGGTAGACGCCAACCAGCATCCAACTATCTCATCCTTCACACTCTAACTCACTCAAACCACACACCACACATCACAAACACAATCACAATCTCCACGCTTATATTTTGCCCCTCTTCCTACTCATTACGTCCAAAGTACCTCTCCCACTCCTCCCTGTACCCTCAATAAGCTTCATTTTCTTGCATGCACCAAGACCCTACCTTCGGATTTCATAAAAGTTCATTATTTGTTCGTGCCCTTCAGCTCCTCCTAACTCCCCTTATTATTGCCCAATACCTGTTCTTCTTCTGTTCACCCTGAAGCTTCTCATTTCAGTAATATTACAAAGGGATAAACATATATATAATACAAAGTAAGTACTCTGCTCCCTTACCCTTTTTCCCTCAAGTTATATATTATATATAAATTTAAGAGCTTTCAACTGTCTTAATGTTTTTGCTGCCTTTCTTTCTGCTACATCGTCAACCGTACGGTAATGAAACTATAGCGACTTACAATTCTGTCTCTGACATTGGTCGATGGTGACAAGGGAAATCTACTACAGCTAGCTGCTGCTGATTTTGTCTCTCAGAATTAGGAGCTTATTTCTAGCACCATGAAGAGAGGAAGCGGATGGTGTGTTTCTCATCTTCTAAAACTCCTTCTTTGGTGGCTCTTGTAACAAATTTTTCTTATGTAACATACATTTGCTGATTGCTAACCTTAACCCTTTTTTTGGATATAAAGAAAGTTACTGGAAACCCCTGACTTGAACTATTTGATTGCAGGGCTTTTTCTCATGAGATTCCGAGTGATGTCACCGTACAAGTTGGCGAAGTTTCGTTTTCCTTACATAAGGTAGTGAACCAACTCAAACACAAAAGAGAATATTAAGTTTGAGTTAATGAATTGTAGTTGTGATATAATTTGCAGTTTCCGTTAGTTTCCAAGTGTGGCTACATAGAGAAACTGGTCAAAGAATCCAGTGGCGAAGATGTTTCATTCATTGAACTCTATGATGTCCCTGGTGGAGCAGAAGCATTTGAACTGGCAACAAAATTCTGCTACGGGATAAACTTCGAGATTAGTGTTGAAAACATTGCTATGCTTCGGTGTGTGGCGGAGTATCTTGAGATGACAGAGGATTATTCAGTTGGAAACTTGGTGGGAAGGGCTGATTCATACTTGAATGAAGTGGCACTGAAGACTATTTCAGGGGCTGTTTCTATCCTACACGTGTCCGAACGGTTCCTTCCAATTGCAGAAAAAGCAAAATTGGTGAGTCGATGCATAGATGCTATTGCGTTCATAGCCTCAAAGGAGACCCAATTCTTTTCATCTTTGAGAACTGACATTAGCAGTGATGGCATGGCATCTCACCAAAGGCCAGTAGTTCAATGGTGGGCAGAAGATTTCACAATTCTCAGAATTGACATTTTTCAGAGAGTGGTAATTGCAATGATGGCAAGAGGGTTTAAACAGTTTGCTCTCGGTCCCATCATTATGCTATATGCACAGAAATCTCTCCGAGGTTTGGTAAGACTATGACCCTTTACCCAAAACTGGAAAACATACAAATAAACGTGGTTTTATGTATTGACTTAGTGCCATGAAAAGATTCATTTGTGATTACTTTTAAGAAATAATTGTTTCAAAATACAAAATAAATTTTCATTCAGTCACATATTATCACTAATAATTGTCACATTATTGACAAGTACAATGAGTTCAACGTTCATGCATTCTGAGTATACAAAATTTTACAGTATCAAACAGTCAGAAATTAGTGTTGATGTGACTTTTATGGTAATTATTATAAGAATCAACTAATGACCATACATGATGGTTTAAGATAAGATGTTGCATGGCCTTAGATGATATACGTAAAGCAAAAAAGTAGTTTGTATGGTTGATTATAACAAATAACAGTGATTGATTATCACAAGTAATCAAAAAGCACAGTGATTCATGAAAAATTCTTGTTGTGGAGCAGGAAATATTCGGAAAGGGTAGAAAGAAGATAGAGATTGAGGCACAGGAGGAACACGAGAAGAGGGTTGTTTTAGAGACATTAGTGAGCCTTCTGCCAAAGGAGAAGAATGCAATGTCAGTGAGCTTTCTTTCTATGTTGCTTCGGGCAGCCATATATCTGGAGACTACAGTTGCTTGCAGGCTTGATTTGGAAAAGAGGATGGCTCTGCAGCTAGGACAGGCTGTTTTAGATGATCTTCTCATTCCTTCTTATTCCTTCACTGGGGACACACTGTTTGATGTAGATACAGTGCAGCGAATCATGGTGAATTACCTACAATTTGAAAATGAAAAACATTCAGCCTATAATGCAGATGATGAATATTTTTCTCCTCCCCAAAGTGACATGTATGGGATTGGAAAGCTAATGGAGAACTACCTCGCTGAAGTATCCACCGACAGAAATTTAACTGTTTCAAAATTCATCACTCTAGCTGAACTGATTCCCCAACAAGCTAGATCAACAGAGGATGGGATGTATAGGGCCATAGACATCTATCTTAAGGTAAGCTTCTAAACCCATGAGGCTGCAACTTGTACTGTATATTAAATTAGGCATCATTTTTGTACTCATTTTGCAAAGCCAACATTGGATTTCTCTTCTAGAAAGCACATACACTGAGGTTTTACCACATTTGAGTTGGCTTTAGATTTTGATGTCACCACATAACAATATTAAACTTACAACACTAACACTAATGTTCTATCAGTTCTATGAAAGCATCATATATTGCTGGTGATAAAGTAAAAAAATTTGCAAATCTCAGGCTCATCCAATTCTAAGCGACACGGAGAAAAAGAAAGTGTGCAGCGTGATGGATTGCCAGAAGTTATCACGAGATGCGTGTGCACACGCTGCTCAAAACGACAGGCTTCCCGTTCAAATGGTGGTTCAAGTTCTCTACTATGAACAACAACGCCTTCGAGATTCCATGGATGGTAGTGTAGGTTGGGATTCTCCTAATAATTTTCGCGACAAGGCCAATCTATCCCCCAACGAGCTTAATCCAGTGTCAAACGAGTTCTCCAACTTACGAAGAGAAAACGACGAGCTGAAACTAGAGATAGTGAAGTTGAAAATGAAACTAAAAGAGATCGAAAGATCTTCCCTTAGATCAGCATCAAGCAGTCCTGGAATGTATGCTTCACCCTCCGCTGATAAGCCTCCTCTCCCTCGAAAATCTTTCATGAACTCAGTGTCTAAAAAACTTGGACGTCTTTCTCCTTTTTCACGTGGCGGTGCTGCCACCAACCCTGTCAAAGGTCGCGTAAAACCTGACAAAAATCGACGCCATTCTATATCCTAATGTGCAGGGTACAAGTTCTATCTTTGTTTTCAGAGGCTTATTGTATACAGGGCTAGTTTTACTTCACTGTTATACTCGTGAAGATTAAATTTTCATGATCCTTACGCCCAAGAACTCTAATATGTAATTTGTAAAGAGTGGTGAAAAGTAACACAGAATTTCTTATTTATTGCTTGCATTGCAGCCCAGTGGCTACATGAATGCTCTATGATTCCAAAATAATAATAAAATCAATAATTTATCATCTGCCATCGTTAGAACATAATCTCTGCTCTAATCAACAATGTTGGAGATGCCACATCCATCATGCCAAATTATAGTATACAAGTAGTTATAATTTTTAAGTAAATATTTTTTGAAATTATTATGTCATCACTTTCGAAATCTTACACTATTTACAAATATCTAATTCCAGAAGATATCTTGATCTGTTATATGCCCTCACTGGTTGATGCTGAATCTCTCCATGTCGAGTGTTCGCTTCCCAAGAATCCAGCAAATATAAAATCTTACATACCATCATCTTCACTTTTTGCAATTTGTAAGAATCAACTCACATATAGTGATGTATTGTGTTGAATACTCAGAAAAAAAAAAATCTTTTATTCATTGTAAATTTTGTTCTGTTCCGTTTGAAAGGGCATAGCTTCTTGCTGAAGATTCAAATGTTAATAATTCTGTGTCTGTGATCAAGGAGAAAAGGAGGAACGGAAATTATTCGTGTTTTGGCCACGATTTCATTCAACATTCCAGAAAAAAAAAAAATGGAACAAAGGGTTATTGGTGTAAATACGAGGAAAGTAGAATTTTATAAAATTTCTGAACGAGTTAATGGTATTATAAAGAAAAATGAATATTATGCGGGTCAACTTGGAACAGTAGAGCGACAACGACACTACATCTTTCGAACGACCTTAAGATCCCTGGAAGAATACAACATCTGGTAACAGCAGTTAGTGGGGTCTGTCTGTCTTTGAATTATTGAGTCCTTTGGGATAAAAACTTGGTAATATGGTTCGAGTGACAGCCTAGCAATGTCCGTGATGATGTCTGAGCCTAATCATGAAAAGAAAGGAGATCATGGTTTGGGTTCGATTCATGCATATTCTAAAGGCATCAAACATAGTTATAAGTTATACATATTTCGGGACAGACCTAACGTAAGTATGTTAATAGATGTTTAAATATTAGCTGGAGAATCTGATGTCCATTCCATGGCAGACAGGAATTAGATCTCCAACATCTTGTTGGCTTCTAAGTTGTGTGCGGTGTGTGAAGGATAAGTGGAGAATGAATCACAATGGGGAGAGAAAAAAAAAAATATTTTGCCTACTTAATGCGTTGAGGGAAGTAAACAACAACATTGTCAAATGAATCCTGTTTGTTTTCTACTCTTACCCAAAACATTGTTTTTGTTCTGGACCCCTCCTTGGAGTATTAATTTTAGGTAGTTTGGGGTATTAATTCAATTCACTTATCCAATACATAGGACTTGAGATATGCAACCAGAACTTTGTAGTGGTACAAATACACTGAATTATAGGCAAAAGTCGGTTAGAGATATTAAGATTGGTGAGAAGCTTGTATGGGAAAGGCCAAGATGACATAAATAGGACTAGTAGGGCTTGATGTATTTGCTATCTAATTTCTAACTTCTATCACCACTGGGTTCAGTTGCTTCAGAGAGATCTATTGATAGACAATTTTTTGTCATTTTAAGGAAAATTGGTATCTAAAAGTTTTGTTAAAAGACTGAATGTGGAGGTGAGAATGTAATTAAAATGAAATATCTCAGCGTTTCTGAGAAAGTGGTATTTAATTCATATAGTTGTCCTCGGTAATGTATGAAAGGATGATTTTTTCATGGCTTTTAGTGTGAAGGAGTGGTAGTAGTGGCATGTGACTTGTGAATAGTAATGGGTTTGGGCATCAGGGAAAAAAAAGGGATCTTACGATACACACATCAAATCCCACTACACTCAATAATTCGGCTGAACATTCAACACAAACATCATCCACAAAGTTAGTCTAAACTCTTAAAACATAAACATAAAATATATCACATTGACCATAGATTTTTCTTTTCAAGTCATGTTCAGATTCAACACTTGAAAAAGCCAAGGTGACTGTTTTAATCTCTCTTGTCTTAATTGTTCTTCTACATCAAAACTGTTTCTAATTCCACTTTGGCACCCTGGGGTTGAACCAGGCACCTGGACAAGGCGAATTATGCTTCCACTTGATTCTTCTCTTGTGGTAAGACTGCCATGACATCTTGTCTTGTTTACACGGCTTGATCCACTGGAAGAAGAAGACAAGCTGTGTCCTGAATCTGAAGTTAGTGGTGTCTCAACTTTCTTCCTACGGTTGTAACTTGAGGGGCCTAATGTTAGCTCAATCTCAGTCTCATCTATGACTCCTAGCACCCCATCTTCTGATTCTGCAATGTGCTCCTCTGCTGGCCGTTCAAGGTCAAACTTCATTTCTTGTGCTCCTTTATGAGTTAAACTAATCGCATTCTTGAAGTACCACTCTTCTTGGCTTACTTCAACACCTCTTCTGGCTTCCATATTTTGCATCAGTATCTTCTGAATTCGGTACAAACGATGTAGTTCATATACCTGTTAAAAACATTCTCAGGATTTTAAGGCTCTAGTATTCGTGATTGAAGAAGATATATATCCTGAAGGAATAGAAAGAGAATTACCTGCTCTTTGAAGGTTTCTTCGTGTTTTAACATTGCCATCCTCATGTATTCTTTGTCGCAGGACCTCACAAGCTTCTCCATCGGTGATGTACTTAGCTTCTGAGAAAATGAACTTTGAACTAGTGCTACACAGTTAAGTCTTCTTTGTAGAAAATTTGTACTCAGACTTGTAGCTTCATGCCTTCACATAAGTTATATATCAGTGATAAGCTTTAAGTGATGTAGTTTATAGATGAAAAGCTTTTATATAGAAAACAGGATGGTTCATCAAAAGCATGGTTACAATGGCCTTGAGACACTAATACAAAATGATAGCATCAACTTCCTTTTAGTATAATTTGTCTGTTCCCTTGCTTGCTCTCCTTTCAAAACTTTGGACCACATTCGACTGAACCCCAGCAAGAAAAAATATCTCCCGACACCTTTATCAGTTGAATTTTCCTACCATAATTACAACTTCTCACACATACACACGCATGATGTCATTATTCATGTTATCCGTTCAATTATTGCAATATTTAAATTAACGACCAAGGAGACATTTTCTCTTCTTTTCATATGCCCAGATTAAAAAGAATGCACGAAGAAGCAATATCATTATAGTTAGAGGGCCATAAGGAAACCCATTTGCTTGTTTTTTTAATCCTTGAACTTTTCTTCCTCAGTTTCTCTCTCATTCACGGAATGTGTACCATAATTTTGTTTGTCATAATTAATTTTTTCCTTGCTAAACTATCTGCAGACATCCATCCCTATTACTCTAGAGATTTAAGGCGTGAATGATTTAGGCTACGCTTTTGTTTGTGTAATCTTTTAGAATGTACTATACTTCTCCACACTGGCCCCGCAAGATGCAAAGCATATTCCTCATTTCTCAATTTCTTCAGGATTTTGTTTGTTCTCTACAATATAATATCACAATCTTACATTAAATTATTACACTAATGACAGTATAAATTTAAACACATACTAGTATATCATCTTCAATTCTCAACAATAGAAAAACTCAGTAGCACCCTCATTAAAGTTATGCAAACCCAGTCCCACAGTCTAAATTACACAACAATGATATAGAATATGACACAAAATTTGCTTGCAGAAAGGGAAGAAGAGGGGCATGCCACAGTTTAAAAAATCAGTTTGTAAACTTAAACAAGAATATACCCATAATAAATACTGAACTGATTTTGGTTTTGAAAGTCTTACTAGAACGAAACACATGTTCAGATAAGAAAAAACTGAATTTCCAAAGCAAAAGATTATGAGAAATGGAATATTGCAGCTTCTAACCTGCTAGAATTGAGGGCACCACAAATTTGTTCTGAACAAGAAGACGAGAGAACAGAAGGAGATCTCAGAAGCAAAAGGCAAGAAAGAGACACTCTGGCTTTCAAATTCAAGCCAACTTAAGCGACAAGACAAGGCTGTGTTATTTTGATGAAGACTCTGCTAATCTGCTCTCACATTCCCCATCAGGGTGGTCAGTGCATACTGTTGGGGATTAAATAGAACACAACAATGTAACAGAACTGTTGTGGAATTTAAGATTCTCTTTGGAGGACACGGAAACCAATGTGCTATTGCATGAGGCTAGAAGCATGCGAAAGAAATCCCAGTGCCTTGACCAATGTGATTGAAGTTTTGTGGAGGAGATGCCTGAGACAGGTCCAGCAATGCAGATATATTAAACAAAGAGTAAAGAAAGGAGAAGAAATAAAGAAATACAGGTATTATTATTAGCACTATTTTAAAACTATATAATTGTTGAGGATCACAAGGCCTTGGTTTGCTCAAGACAAATCATGAACAGAACAGCATAGCCTGCTGAGGTGAATCACATGCACCTAAAATTTCTACATCATAAAATACTTGTCTCAAACTGCACATTATAGTATTATGTAATGATGTATGTATACATGTATGTATATGTAAGTTAGTATTATTGTATAATTGAAGCGTGCCTATGTGATTGTGAAGGGGCTTAAGGTAGCATCTTGTGTGCCGCCGACAGTTGGATCCTGACCGTACGATGAATGGGTATCTCTGGTAGTTGAGGATCTCAAATCCAGCCATTGGTGTTCAGTTTTGAGTGATTAAAAAAAACAACAAAGGGGACAGAAAATCATGGGTTTATCCCTTCCTTAATTCTTTTGTTGGTATTGATGGGGCGAGCAAAGAGTGAAGGATGAATTATGGATGTTTGGTTTCGTACCTGAAGTGTGCCAAAATAGATGCAATGTGGTATTTGATGCAATGATTATAGACGCTAAGTGGGCATGTGGGTGCTATGTTTTTGTTAATAATGTAATGTAATGTAATGCATGGTTGTGATTTTTGTGTACAAATGGATGTGCATACGTTACGGGTATACATGTACGCTAATCCATGTAATAACGTTGATCCATGTGTACCCTGGTCCTTGTGAAGATGACCACACACATGCTTGTGAAGCCTAGCTTCTCTCTCTTATGTTGAAGTAATAATAATAATATATGAAGAAAAAAAGAGTCATAAAAAAAGAGGGAGGGAAATGGACGTGGAATGGAAGCACGCGTTGCCGGGGGTAGAAGGTGAATTGTTATGGGGTGGTGGGTCCTTTCAGTTTGCACAAAAGCCTGACCTATATACGGGCTTTGCCTCATTGTTTCCTCTCATTTCAATTCCATTTTCAATCACACCAAACATAAAATACTACTCATGCCAAACCCTCATCCACACAATCACTTTTTTTAATCATTTTCATCTTAAATAAACAATGGGGGAATTCTTAGATGCTCTTAGATCCACAAAATTCTTATTCTATAATCATTCTTCCACTGTAACAATCAAATTATTGTTACTACCACCAATCACAATGGTTATTACTTGAACAATGAAATAAATAAAACTCTAGTGTTTATAAAATATTAACCTGGGCAATCTAAATAAACCTGGTGGACCAGGAATGATAACATTGTTCTGTTCGGAACCAAGTTTCCCTCATCAAATTTCAAGTAATACCAATAACTCCTTTTCTTTTTTAAAATAAACACTGTAAATTGAATATGTATACACACACATATTTATGCAAGTTGATAGAGTGTTGGTCAGCTTTTAAGACATGGCCGAATACGCGTCGTTAACATTATCTCACAAATAACTTAATTTTCGTTGGCAACGCAGTGATACAAGAAAAAACAAACTAATGAGTAATGCATATTCACAATTTTATTATGTTGAATTACGCAAACAGAAATGGTCTATATGAACATCTATAGTATAGGATAACTCTTATTTAATTATTAAAATATTTTTTATTGTTAAGAGGCACAATTATATATATATATAAGAGTTTTTAATAAGATTTTAATATTAGATTGAAGATTTTTTTTTAATATTTCTGTATTGAAGATGTTGTAATTCAATAAACTAAAGAATACATGCGGCAAAACAATAAAAATATATTTTTTAAGTATTTTTTCCATTTAAAATAAATTACACTCGTATTATCTGTTTTTTTTTTTCTATTACGTTTAGTACTTCTTCATTTTTTAATTTATAAAACCTCTTTTATTATTTTGATTTAGTTACAAAAAGTTTACTTTTATTTCATTAATATTCATTCATATGCATTTTAATTATTTTCTTAAATATTCCCACTTTTTCTTTTACTAGTGAAAGACAAGATTCAGTAACGATTTATTATGGCACCTTCATAATGAGTTTAAGTAGTGATAAACTTGTAAATATGGGAAGAGTTTTTTTTTTTTAGTTTGAATTAGAAATTCTTTTATTGATATAAAATATCTTCCTAAGATTGTTTTTGTACTCAATCATTTTCTATTCTTTTTCATAATTTGGGTATTTTGTGTTTAAAGTAGTAATAGCAGTAGTAATACCTAACAAAAATATAATTAAATGGTATCAAAGGAACCTTTCAAGAATATAAGATGGTAAGTCTCTTTCAAAGAAATCAAAACACCTAACAAGCACAACTAAGCAGAAAATGAAATAGAAAAATAAAACACAACACTAAGTGTAAAAAAAAAAAAAAAAGAAAAAAGTTGCAGCCCATTAATAACAATAAAAAATTTCCAACAAAATTTAAAAATATAAACCAAAT
>Ga0123340_1005420_pt1 | contig 12126 bp, 5 predicted proteins | sample SirMexnodulemix_FD_89961 | JGI IMG/M metagenome (GOLD analysis project Ga0123340, IMG submission 89961) | Root nodule microbial communities of legume samples collected from Mexico - Siratro Mexico nodule mix | ecosystem: Host-associated > Plants > Roots > Nodule | place: Mexico: Nepantla... | reverse complement strand
TAACTATCTTGATCATAATTAGTAACAATTTTATCTAATAACTAAAAATAGGAGGGAAGTTAGTAAAGATTTCATTCTCATCAACGAAAAGAAAAAGAAATTAATGAAGAAATATGGAGAAGAAGAAGAAAAAAAATATTAAAATAAATATCTAATATGCTAAAATATTGATTTACAATTATATGTGGTCCATGGATATTTAATTCTTTTATTATTTTTCAATTAATGAGAGGAATTAATGTTTGTAATCAAAAGAACAATTATAAATTATAGATAATTAAAAATTAATTAATCGATTTTAAAAGTAATTTTTAAGTAAAGATTAAATTGTAGATCCTTGATTGGACTTACAAAATGAAGATCTCCAATTAAAATGGAGAGTTGAAGTAAAAAGTGAATAAGAATCTGAGAGATTGTACTTGTGGTGGAAGATCTCTCTCATGTTTTTAAAGAATTAATGGAATTAATTCATCAAATTTAACCTGATTTCCACAGTTAATCAATAGTGTGTAGGAGATCATTATATGATTATCTAATGACCTCATTGTTGTATTATGCTTTACTAGACCTTTTCCTGGTTTTTATTTTGAATTTGTTATTTGAAATCCCCATCCCAGTTCAGATCTCCCATATCGTTGCCACAAGACTAAAGCTGGGCATCCATCATGTGCCCAACTGTGCATCATTTCTCTCTTCACAGTTCACACCACCCAACCTAATCAATTTCTTCTACAATCCACCCAATTTATTGTCCCATCACCCCCCACCCCCAATTTCTGATCAATCTCATGTAGTAAAGAAAAGATAAACACCATAAATAATCCAAAAGCATAATATATTTAAATACATCAACAACAACAAATAACACCTCATCAAAGTTTTACAACTGTAAATGCTCAATATTCCCCCTCCCCCAACCCAACCCACCTTTTCCAACCCATACCCATCACAGATCCAATCTCCACCTCTCTTACACTCCTCACTCAACTTTTCTATTTCCCCACTTACCCCTCCACAATGCCAGCATTCCCAACAACTCCCTACATTCCTAAATTCCCAATTTACCCCATACTCTGTTTCACTTCTTGTTATAGATGAACATGATTCTTCCTTGAGTTCAACTTCCCTCACCGCTACCCAACCCTCTGTTTCCCAATTTACCCTCGACACTGTTGCTAATTTACTAATTCTATTTTTAACTGAATTCTCTTCACGGTTGAATTCTAACGACCCTCGTTCTTGTTCTCGGTCGCTGTATTCGCTGTATTCGCTGTATTCTGACTCTGCGAACTCCGAGTCAACCCAGTCCAAAACGCAACGAGGAGACCATTCAACTACGGTGTAGGGAAGCAAAAATGGATGCTGCAGCAGCTGATCGCTGCTCCACCGTTCACTCCATTCTCTTCTCAGACACTTCTCTAGAAAATCTTTCCCTAGCTCCGACAGTTTGCTCGGAAACTCCGGCAAGTCGTTCGAGTAACCGATTCGACTCAGCGTGTCCACGCCGTGATCCTCCCACGCCGGTTTCCCGTTGACAATCTCGATCACCGTGCAACCGAGCGACCACACATCGGACTCCGGCCCCTGCCGCTCCCGGCGCACCACCTCCGGCGCCATCCACATCGGACTGCCGCGTGGCAACAATTCCGACGAAGCTCCGACTTCCACCGCCGCGCCGAAGTCGGCGAGTTTCGCAGCGGCACGGTTGCCGGAGAGGAGCACGTTCCTCCCCTTGACGTCGCAGTGCACGAAGCCCTGCGCGTGGACGTCACGCAGGGCGCTCACGAGGCACCACGCGTAGCGCCTCACCAAACCCTCGTCCAAGTCAGCGGGGTCCAGATCAGCGACGGTGCCACCTGGCATGTACTCCAAATGAAGGTTCCTAAACGACGCCGTTCCGCCCTGCTCGCACGTAACATCGTCGCCGAGATAAGCCACCACATGCGGCGACGCCACGCGTTTGAGAATCCGAATCTCGTTCTCCAACGCCTCCAGCTGATGAGGGAGCCCCGCTCCACGATCCACGGACTTCACCGCGAAAACGTGTCCATCAGCTTTGGAAGCCGCCGCGTTGACAACACCAAACGCACCCTTACCGATGCACTTGCCTCTCACCCAGGAAGTCATAGTTTATTTATTGTTTGTTTGAGTTGGAATGGAAGTGTAAAGTATGGTAATTGACATTTGTGTGAGAGTTCCCTGTGGGGGTATATATAAGCAACGAAGTGGGTGGTGCGTTGGTGTTTGGATGTTTGTTAGTTCTAATAACATAAGATAACATTCGGTGTTGGTTTGGTGTTTTCAAAAAATGGTTTGGTTGTACAGCGTGGCATTTATGAAAGTGGATAATTAAGAAAAAGCGGTGGTGACGTTGAGATGGACATCTGAAAGTTTTGGGCGGTAATGTTTTTGACGTAAATGAAGGATTGTGGGAATGAAGCACTGGACACTGTTCTTTTCTTATGCTGATGGATTAGTTTTTTAATCCTTATCCACACACCACTTCATCATTCAATTTCTATTTCCAATCTTACTTTCTCAATATTTATTCAATTTACAAAATTCTTATTAAATTCAATATATATTTTATTTTAGATTCAATTGGGGGAGAAGAGGTATTGGGTTTTTATCTATTATTATTATTAGGACATGGGAGGGGTTGATTTTGTGGTTGTATTTTGTCGTGTTGCGTGGGAATATTAATTGGAACATGTGGTTGTGAAGAGGAATGGAAGAGTTTTCTGGTTGAGAGGTAGATGTTAATAGTTGGCAAAGGGAACAGAACATAACATACCACGGTGGTGGTGGTAAAATGAAAGTAGATGGGGGAGGCCCCACGTGGCGCAAATGTGTTGGTCCACGGAGTTGTGGAGACAACACTAGAGACTCGTAAAGAAGATGAATTGGGAGATGTCTGGATGTAGATGCCATGAAAGATGCTTGTGTGTGGCTTTAGTCACTGGAAGGTTTAGTTTAACCACAACCCTGTGACGTGCGTCGCCCCAATTCCAATGGATTTTTTTATTTGTTTATTCGCATTTTTATTTGGAGGTGTAGTTTTGGAAACTTTGTTTGCATGTGAAGAGTTTGGACTTTGGTAAGGTCCCCAAATCTGATAGTATCTTTCAGAAGATGTTTGTGGGGTGTTCTCTCTTTTGTGGAGAAATTGATGGAAAAATTGGGCACGCGGTTCCTTATTAAGTATGTGGCACCTGGTGTCATCATGTACCAGACCCAGCTTTGTTTTCGGATCATATAATTCTAACTTTTGGTTTTGGTTTGCCTAATTCAGCCTAAATTATAGAGAGAAAAACCACCAAATCCCGATTTAGTATAAATGCAATACTTCACCTTAAACAGCAAAGTTAGTGCTCTAGTCCCCAACTTTATTTTTCTTGTGGCTTACTCCTTTTGGCAAATTAGAAGATGTAAAAAATGTAGAACTAGAGGTCTTTGTGGCGCACCACTTGGGAGCGCGTAATTGCTTGGGAGGGACTTAGAAATTAATTGAACTTGATCGAATGAGGCTTTGAAATTGGACAAAGCGTTACGGAATGGAATGAAGGTAGGGTTTGTTTGTCCACGTAAACATGACTTTTGTCATTGAAAAAAAATAAACCAGGATTCAATTTCAACCTTCATTCCTTGATTATTTTAGAACCCTTTTAAAGTAGCTACTAGAACTCCAGAACCTTGCCATTTGGCCTGTGAATGGGGCCACGAATATGTGGCAATATTGGGAGGAAGGAAAAAGTGACGCGTAGGAACATAGTTTCTTAGGAGTTTCAATTTAGATCCTTTGACACTAAGACACGAAGAAGAGTGGAATATAGAAATAATAAAAATGGTGATAATGCAGCGTGCTTACTCGGTGAAGTACCTGGTTTGGATAAGGTGGTGGTTATGAGGATTAAGCAACGTGGTTCATGACTTGACTAGCATATTGCCGGAACGCATCATCTATTTGTGTGACGCGGTGTCTGGTGTCCACATCTTTTCAAAACTACATTCACCAACACCAACGGTTTCAAGATAAAAAATTATGTTGCTAACACCAAATATTATACTCTTAACAAGAAACTTTATTTTTAATTAACTTTAATTTGTATAATTTAAGTATAACACTTCAAAATCACAAAAAAAGTTTAATCATTGCAAAAAGTAACATATACAAAAATAAGTTGAAAATAGAATTAAGTCTTGTCCACTAAACCAACTTGGATTCATGTATAATTTTTAAATGAAAAATATGTTTTTCCTTTTTTCATAAAAGAAGGTTTAATTTATTTTAGTTTTAAAAAAAGTTATTCGTTTTTTCTTTCGCTAATTTAAAAAAAAAAAAAAACACTCTGATCTTTAAAATGATTTAACAGTTTCAAACCAAGATTATTATAAACAAATAATTTTTTTAAGGTGACTTCTAAGGTAAAATATTAGTTTGTGTGGTCTACGACAGGCACTTTTCACCTTTATCAGAAGTAAAACCCAATTCTTTTTTAATTTTTTCAAGTATTTTTTTTTTTCGAATAGTAATGAAAAACTTGTGCCAGCTGTTATGTGGAAGTAAAATAATAAAGTTTCAAGTTTTATTTTTTAATTATAATTGATTTGGTTTCATTTATATGGATTGTTTAAAAATTTCGTTTTCTACATCTTACTCGTGTACAATTTAGCAGACCATTGAGTAATACCAAACACCAACAACAATTTGTGCACTTAGTAGTGCACAAGAGCTCAAAATAAAAAAGAGAAGAAATTTAACATGGTTTATAAAAAAAATTAAATTAATTTGATTAAGTTTTAATAATGTAATTTAAGAGCAACCAAAATATATAAAAAATACTGATAAATGCAAGAGAAATCACTCCACTCATTGACAAGAAGACAACGAGAACAAATCCTAATTTTTTTTCTTATTTAAAAGGAATAAATCAAACTCAATATGCTAGGATATAAATTCAAGATTAGACAATAAAATTAACTACTCCATAAGTTTACTCATTAAATAAATTATTATTTATTTTATTTTCGTTTTATAAATAGAAAATATTTAATTAAAGTTGTTTAACCTCAAGATTTTTATTTTACAAAATAGAAGAGCTAAGAGAAGGAAAAAGTCAGAATAGTATGTTATAAGAATATACTAAGCAGGTCTCAGGTCAAAATTTTCTTAAACAAGAAATGAAAAAAGTTGGTGGTGAAGAGAACATTTTCTTAATGTTAGCTCAGCCATTTTGCTTTATGCCTCCACTATGAGTCAAATTGAAACTAAAAACAAGGCAGTGAAGCCTTTTTCCTTTTCCTTTTCATCTTCAAAAGGAGGAGATAAAGCCATTTAATAATCAGAAGTAAAGACGTGTAATGCATATTGCTTATCTACAAAGGATCAGAAACCCCAATATGCTTTGCAGCATTGACATAAAAAATACTAATTCTAATTTGTTGACTTGAAAATTGAGATATGCATGAAAATTGGGAAGAAGATGAGAAACGGGTTTGTTGCAAATTGCAATGGTGCAGAACTTTGTCTGGAAAGAGAGGGACAAAAGAGAGGTCATTAATGGTTTATGATGAGCCCATGTTGTGCAAATGCACTCAAAACATTCCATATTTTGTGCTCACCATGCAAACATCACGATTAATCATTTCCTTCTTTTTCCTCTCTCTTTGTTTAGTAAGGACACTTAAATTGTCCCACCAAGCTTTTCATTTTACTATAAACATCACATACAATGTTATGTGAATTCTTCTCCAATGCCAAACCACTAAATTTTTGTATTTCACCAATTCATTTAGTATTTTAGAATACATAAAAAAAAGTTTTCTTGTTATAAAACTTAAATACAATATCTTAGATATTATCAGAGTTGTTGTTAAATGAATATGGAGTTTTATTTTTATAATTTATATTATGTTGCATATTTTTAAAACAAAATTATAATTTTTACAATGAAAATAACATGGTTGAGAAGTGGATTTTAAACTTAATTAAAATTTAGAAACCCAACTTATATATGTAAAGTGAGGTTTATACTTACTTATAAGAATATATATTAATGGATGGTTCAATAATGATTTAATGGCAAGTGACATGATAAATTCATCAAATTTTGTTAAAATATATATACTTTAAATGAATCTAATATTATTTTAAAAAATAGACTTTAAAATTTAACTCAACCTGCTAGATCAAGATAGAAAGAGAGAATGTTGCAATCTTTATTATGCACGTATGTATGGATACAACGGTTTAAATAATAGATTGAGAAACTAAAATTAGTTACACAATACTACACATATTATCACCTCCCGTGAACTTATGAGTGGTCTTGGGAGTACCATAAGTTTATCTCAGAAAATATGAAAAGATTTTCCTAGGTTTTGTAAGAATATCAGTTATTTGATATCATCCAAGAAGATGAACCAACTTTTTTTTGAACTTAATCAGGTATAAAATATAATTCCAACTCAAAATGTTTTGACTTTGAATGTGAGACAAGATTTGCAGTTAGAAGAACAACTCTAAGATTATTTGAATAGACAACCGGAAGTGCAGATGAAATATGAAGTTATTTAAGAGGAGATGTGATGCACGTAATCTCAGCGAACACAACTGCAATGCTCTAATACTATGTTAAGACTAGATAGCTCTGATACCATGTTAGATAAAGATAAAAAGAGAAAACGTGTAATCTTCTTTATTATGCACATACATGTATATATATTATTACAACCTTACAAAAGTGTATTATAAAGTAATGTTTGCACTTACTTATATAATATGAATTGATCTTATATCTAATCAAGATAAGATCTTCAACAAACATCGTCCATATCCATATATATTGTAAGTAAATCAAATTTTTAAGATGATAATCCTCTTATTCTTTAAGGGGATTTTTCTTTCTCTTAATAAAGCATTATAATTTGTTTTCTCTTTCTTAAATCTTTTAGAATTACCTTATTGTAGATAATTGAAAATTTTGCCTAAGATTTTCTTAACTATGTCATACCTGTATAATGAGCTAGCATTGGTATTTTCATATCACTCATATCTACCCTTCTTTAGTCTAATACAGTTGCTCGACGTTTTATCATGTATCTTAATTTGCATCACATTAGTTAGAAATACCATTAAAAAATTTGTTTATAAGATTTGGGTGATCTTTTTTCTTAGATTAGTATACTGATTGAGATAGGATATGGTATTAAAGTATGTCCTGTCTTGTACAAGAGGAACACATTGTTGGCATGTGTACACTCTTGTGGTATCTACTGTTCTTTGAGAGTTAGTACACTTAATTTGTCATTTTTCTCCAATTATAATATAAAAAATAAGGATCTTCTTAATTGCATAATAAGTGTCATCGTTTAAAAAAGAACCAATTCTAATACATGATGTTTTTGAATTTTAAATTGATCTTAGAATCAGTTAGATAATGCAGTTTTTAATCGGTTATAAAATAGATCAATGTAAAAGATCTTCTTTTTCAACATTGATTATACAAATCTAAAATGAACCATGAGAGATGAATTAGATCTAGAACATGGCAAAGAAGAGTTTTTAAAAGGCCTTTTTTTTTACGGTTTGAAACTTTAACGGTTTGATCGGTGTAAAAAATAATTATATCTTACTAAACTTTTAACTGGTGTAAAAAAATTTGAAAAGTAAAAATAAATATATTACCACATATTTTTTATATCTGTTATTAGATTTATACTACTGGAAATTCATTCATCAAGATTTTAATTAACGAATTATTGTTGATTTAATAAAATAAAATTTGATAATGACTCTAACTTTATTGTCCTTAACATGGATATACACTCTAAACAAAATACTAATCCGATACAAAGTAAATTTGATATAGTATAAAATTACGAAGACAAATGCAGAATCTAGAAAAGAAAACATACACTAGTTTTGAATTGCAAAAATGTCTCTAATAAAAACAACTTTCAATAATTTGACATTACATAAAGCAGCAAAAAGTAAAGTGGTGAACATTTTAAAGTTAAAATAATTTTTAAATGTAAAAATTATTTAAAGTATAAGATAAGAAAATAAAACAAGCGAATAGTAGAAGGAAAAGTATGCAATCAGAATTAAAGGATAAACAGTGAATTTTGTGAATCAGGTTTAATTTAATCTTTGAAAATAGAATAATTATTAAAATATTTTTTAAAGTACAAATTATCTTCAATAGTTTTATGGCTAAATTTAATATGTTAAAGGTAACACTTCTTTTATATAATATATTGTTTATTTACATGATGATTAACATTTGAAAAGATTTCTTCCCAATCTTATAAGATATATTCATATACTTGTATCTTTTCTAAATTAGCTAAACCACTCAACCAAAATATCTTTATCTACTTTATAATACCAAAACTTTGCATATATTAGAAATACAACTTCTTAATACCCTATTAACATGTGATACGTGTTTAGTGTGTAAATTACTTTTTGATTTATAGTTTAGTGTCCTTTTCCAAACTACTAAAGCTAAATTTCTGTTGTATTGGAGAACATGTTGTTCATCTCCAAATCTTTGATATGCTTAACATGTGACAGATTGACTAATTGCATTAATATAAAAGTAGATTTTTTAATAGTTGTTATAATAATAATCATTGAACGGGTATTTATGGTTTGGTTAAACTTTTATTAAATAAAATTATTTAAATAAAACAAAAAAAAATGCAATGTGTGTGATTTGATTTCATAATAAAAATTCAAACCAAATCAAACAATTTTTTTGTAATTAGTTTGAATCGATTGTAGCTATTTCCTTTACTACACAATTGTTAAATATTTTACAATACAAAATCATTAAATAAAAATGTTATGTTCTTTTTTTTATAATTGTAGTTATATGTACACTTTCAACTTTCTCTTATATCCATAAATAAACTAGATAATTTTATAATTACAATATAACTTTTATCATGTCTTGATAATTATAATTGTATGGTAGTTACAATATAATTAAATTGTAAAATAATCCTTAAGAGATGTACTCGTACATTTAAATACAATAAGCAACATGGTTGGATTTGGTACACTTCAATTTTTTCTTTTAGTGTGAGATTCAAATTAAATCGTTTTTGTTGAAGAAAAAATAGATCCATGTAATCCAAAAAAATAATAAGTTTTGATTGATTTTTTTATTGGTTCAGTTTTGAATATCCTTATTAAACATAACCACCTACTTCTTATTCCTAAAAATATTTTGAATATTTTTAATTAAGTACTACAATATATATTATTATTATTATTATTATTATTATTATTATTAGTACTCTCACAAGATTAATGATTTGATGAAGCTATATAAGACAAGTCCAACAAGACAAAGTAAGCAAGCAATTGAATATGGTTTAGGTCTTGGTCTGGTGTGAGTGGGTGTGAGCTTGATTGGCAAAAGTCTAAAAAAAAAGAGTTAGCTAAGTTTTGATTTAAACTGATTTTTAAATACTGCACTGGATAAAAATAAAGCGATTTCAGTATTCATGAAATCAAGTTATTCGATGCTTGGCAGAACTGAATTAATTGTTTTTTGAAAACAGAATTGACACTTTTTCTTCTATAAAAATAACAAGGTTTCTAACATGCCTCATACACTGAAAAATGAAAATTGAGAATCAATACAGCAGAATACTGTGAAAAACACTTTTGGGCATTTGGAGAAATTCTTGAGAAAAATCAATTGAGGTTTTTTGTTGAAGAGTAACGCTTGACCAACACTGTGCTATTGGAGTTCTTCAACACTGTGCAAAGGCCCCTTCTGTGCGCCAATCAGGAAGTTTCTTTTCTTTACCATTCTTCATCCTTTTTTGTATCAAGATTTGTGTAAATTGATTGTAAATATGTGAAACTTTTGAAATAGTGTATTGTTGTAGGCTATAGGTCTTAGCCTGTGTGTGATTGTTGTTTTGAGTGGGGACTACGGGGAGTAGGTGCTCAATTCAGTGTGTGTTTGATTCTTACGAGGAGTAAGAATTGTGTAATTGTTTGTGTTTGAACAATTGATTAAAGTTAGTGAAATTTTCTTTCCTTGAGGGGCAAAGGAGACTGGACGTAGCCCTTGAGGAAGGGTGAACCAGTATAATTGACTGTGTTCTGTTGTTCTTGACCCTTCTCTTTCAATTCTGTATTATTCTTGCACTGCATATTGAATTTAATTGAAAGTTGAATTAATTCCTGGTAATCTTGATAAAAAGTGGTTTAAGTTCTTTGCTGAGAATTGAATTTGTTCGTTATAACTTGAACTCGTTGTTGGTTCTAATAAATTTGCTGTAGTTGCCAAAGAAATTTTGCTTAACAGATTGTTGCTTTTCAAATTTTGTATTACATATAAAATTCTGGATCTGTGATTTTACAAAGAATTGAAACTCTGTTTGAATAGGTGTGGTACTGTAGAATTTGTGTTCTTATTTTGAGTTCTTAGTATAACTGGACAATTGAATTTGCATTCTGTATAATTCTCAAGTTTGTATCAACTACTAAAATTGAATCTTGATTTTGATAATTACCCTCTGCAATCTTGCTAGTGTTAGGAGACTTTATCAGATTTGTTAATATTGACTGAAATTAACATAGAACTGTGTTAAGTATTTCAAATTAGTAAATTTTGTAATTTTGTTCTTCCTTACTCTTAATCAAATTTGTAACTTTGTGTGATTCATTTCTTAGTGTAGTATTGCTCTAGAAAATGTGTGAATTTGATCTGCATAAGGTGCTACTGTGTGATTGTGAATCTGTTGTGTGTACTGTTTAAAATTTACTCTCTGCCAGTAAAACAAATTGATTCATTCCTGGCTGGAATCAATTTATTTCTTCACTACACCTTATATCTTTAGCATTGAGATTCATTAAAGTTTTTAAAATTGTGAAAACTATTTAAAAATATTTCAAAGTTCAATTCACCCTCCCTTAAACTCAGCCTAAGGCGTTTTCAACTATTATTACTATTATTATTATTATTATTATTATTATTATTATTATTATTATTATTAAAAAAGACATATTCTCCTACTTCCATTCATTAATTCTCATGATTTTTTATCTTTCTCTTATAAACTTTATAATTCATTTTATCTTTCAAATACTAAAATACTTAATGTAACAAAAATAGAAATCAAAATGCTAATAAGATATTGACTTCAAACACTAAATTCAAAATGATATGCTATAATGCGAAAAGTTTAAAAAGTTAAAAACCATCTTTCTTATCAAATATTATCATACGTACAATATCAATCATTACACATAGGTGTTGATTTTAATAGTTTAAATTTAACTATAGAAGCATATTGAAACAAATATTTCACTTTTAAGAATGGTTTTATAAATTTTGTACTTTTAATTATTAGATTGATCATATTTCACACTTTCAGAAATAAAACTTACTATTTATCCCAAAATTAAATTATAGATATAAATGTTAGATTTTTTTTTTTTAGCGTGTACTTTAGCACACTTTAACAATTATTAAAAATTTTGTATTGAACTCGTGTTAAGTTTATTATGAGAAAAAACAACTTAGATCATTAATCGTAATTTTTATACTATTTAAGAACCCTATTAAATAGACATTGTAAAATGGATTACACTAGTTGAGTTGACCTTAGCCCGTTTTCTAATATATACGATATAGGTTATAAAATTCTGAACCCGAATTAAATGAAAGGCTTTTTAGCTTTGTTCGACAAAATCCATGTTATAATCGGACTTGGGCCCAGCTAGCAGGACCATGTTCAAACTAATGCTTCTGATTAAATTTTGTTAAGAAAGTACACTAATAATAGTCTATAGCATTGTCTAAAACTTTCATTTTTTTTATTTAAACGGTCTTTATAAAGTTATAGTAGGTTATTTTAAGTTATATATATATATATATATAATGGTAAACTTTTGAAATTTTAATTTGTTTGACATGTTACTTAGAAAGTTAAGATGCACATGTGTTATTTTTTTTTTCTTTTACTTTTTTTAACTTTACAATGGAATAAAACTTTTAAAATATTTTCAAAGTCATCAATAAGAGATTAAATATATGATTAGAGATTACATCATTTAAAGATATTGTAAAATTATAATATATAAATAAGTGTAAATTT
>Ga0123340_1005403_pt1 | contig 12139 bp, 2 predicted proteins | sample SirMexnodulemix_FD_89961 | JGI IMG/M metagenome (GOLD analysis project Ga0123340, IMG submission 89961) | Root nodule microbial communities of legume samples collected from Mexico - Siratro Mexico nodule mix | ecosystem: Host-associated > Plants > Roots > Nodule | place: Mexico: Nepantla... | reverse complement strand
GTTTTAATTTAAAATAAATTTGTATGCTTTAATTTTTTTTGTTAAGGTTTTGTTGATTATTATTATGTAATTATTATTATTATTAATTTTTTGTTAATTGTTAAACCCAACATACATAGTGTTATAATTAAAAAATGATTGTATAAAGAGAAACATTTTAACTAATGTTTTTAATTAAAATAGTTAGCATGTCATTTATATTTGACTAGTTTGAAATCATGATAGGTAGAAGAATTCATTAATTTAAAATCCTATCTAACTGGTAGAATTTGCCCATTTTACTAAATAATTTTGGACATTAATGTGAAAAATTACACCAAAGTGAATATGATCACTTGTGTCTTACCTAATAACACTATTATTGTTAGTTAAAAATAATCATTTTCTATATAATATTGTTTATTATTTATGAAGTATTTATAAAATATTTATTTGTTATAACTATTTTCAATGAAATATTTAATTATTGTTCTCCATTTTAAATTTTCAATATATACAAAAAAGGGTATTTTTTCCTAAGCAAATATACTAGTTCATATAAAAGATATGTTACATTAAAGGTCTTTTCAAGCTCCTTTATTGTAGTTGTATACATGAAAAACAGTTCTAGATTACAATTTTCAAACAAGTTAGAAAAACACTATTATTTAAAAAATGTTTTTTTATGTTTATAACTAATCACAATTTATCTTCTACTAATATAATAATTTCATTTTAATAAAAACAACTTTCTTTAGTACAGCAAAGGACTATTTAAGTTAAACCATGAAGCATTTATTTATTTGTCTAAAAATATGTTATGCAGTTTAGATCCATGAGTACAAGAGTAGGATTTCTTGAGAAAATGACTTTGGTTTGTGTAAACTACTAAAATGTCCTAATATCTCCCATGGAATAAAAATAAGTTTATTCCTCCCCTTCTCTAAACTGTCATGAGGATGGGTTCATGGGTATCTCCAGTTCAATTTGTCTGCAGGCTATATAACATTATATGACTTCAGATAAATCTTTTTACATGTTTAGCTGTGTTAAATCCTATAAATTCTCATAGCCCAAGTTTACTAAAAATGTGTTACAAATGATGTTAGGTATAGTAAATTTATTCTGTTTCTTTTTATTTCACTAAATTCAAAAGATAATTTGAGAGTATTTGAAATATGAAACTTGTTTAAAGCAGTTTGTAGTGAATCGTGAATTCACATATATCACTAGATAGATCAGAGTCATGGCAAACATGCACCAACAATGTTGGAACACTAAATGAACAGTTACACACTGAATGAATGAATGTGATTTTCTCTCCAACGTTCTCACTTACCTTCCAAATCTTTTTTCAACTAAGAATTTCCTCGGTGAGATGAACTAATTCCGAAAATAAGGGATAACGCAATCTATCTTCCCACTTTTCGCTACTACATCTCTTTGCACGACAACCTTTTCAACGTGTTCTTAATTTTACTCTGCACATGAAACAAAAACACAGTGAAACACAACATCGTAGGTAAGAGGAAACAGTGAATGCAAATGGTAAATATGATGTTACCAAAAAGGGGAATGCATTTAGGGTTCTTTGTTTGGATGAGAATTCTTCATTTCTGCACATTTTGGTTGAGGAGGAGCGCCACCAGATCGTGTACCCTCCAACTGAATTTCCAAAATTCTATTTTTTTTTTCTTAATTCCCTGAATTGGCACTTGAAGAAACAAAAGGGAGAAACACGATTAATTATTATTATTATTACCTTGGTTTTAGTTTTGGGCAATGGAACCTTATGGCATGCTTCATTTCTGAGCTCCCGAGAGTAAGCGAGAAGAAGAGCACGACGATCATGGCCAATGCCACGTGGCTTTGTTTTGTTGGTGGGATCTTCTGATACTCTTCTTCTGAACCCACTTCTCACTGCTTCCTTGTACAGTGTGATCACCACCCCATTTGTGTTGTTAGGGTTTCTCTTCGCACTCCCATTCTCTTCGTTCCTCTCTCTTCTTTCATCTGACGCTAATGCCATGAAATGGATTATCACAAAAATGTACCAAAAAACATCTATTCAAAGAGAATAGTCCTATCAATTCATCTATTTGTTCAAGAGATTCATTAGTATCTGGTGGTCAACGAAAAAAATAAAATCACAGCATATTGAAGTTTTTTTTATTGGCAGCGATTTTGGAGTTAAGTCTTGCCAAAACTGGATTTTTGAATTAAAAGATGTACCATACGAATTAAGATTACCATTAATGGAGTACGTTCACAACAAATAGTTGGAAGTAATTCTTTAACTTTGTAAAATATACGATTTCAGTTTTTTTTTTTCTGTTAATTTGTGAGAAATAAAAAAGTTGAAACACTGACTTTGTCAAATTGAAAATACAATAATTAAATAAAGTCTTTTTTTTTGGAAGATGTAGGAATTAAATACACAACCCAAATCTGGCCATATTTACGTTTTGCTTTGTGTTGGTTATTCTATCCGTTAAAGTGTCATTTCTTTTGCAGCCCCATGATTTTAATCTAAACCCTTATGAGTTGCTGAAATGACCTATATATCCTTAATAAAATATATGTTAAAGCTAGATTCACTCTTTATCAGAACTCTTTGTCGTGATAGGAATTAACTTGGTCTCTTAATATTCTGTGCGACAAATTTCATAATATTATTCATTTCATCAGATATTTTGTTTCAAAACTGGGATTCTATTGCTATATTTAACAATTATTATTGAAATATTTGAACACAAAGCAATGTAATACTTGATAATGTACTATAATTACATGTTGTAAGTATTAACTTAGAAAATAAAATAAAATTTAAAAATATTTTTTAAACTTTTATTTCTTAATTACACTCAATTTTATATTTTAAACTGTGAAATTTAAAAGTTAATATTTATATTTTGGATTGTTGAATCTAAAGTGTAAAACTAAAAAACTAAATTTAAATTTGAAAATACACGATTCAGAAATCATAATTTTTATTTCCCATTATATAACTCAGAATAGTAAACTTAGAAAAAAGCTATTTAACATTTTGAATTATTTAATCAGGACGCATCCGGAATTAAATTGAACTCGTAAACTAGAGAAAATGATAATGAAAGAAAAGCTTACCACCAAGCAGCACACTTCCGATGCAGCAATCCAGTTTAACAACCACCACCATGCATATCAAAACTTTCACAGTGAGTATGAACACTCCAATCAGCCAACACCAACACAATGAATAAATCCATAGGTAATTTAAGTAAGTTGAGAATTTTAAATTTATGGGAGTGCAGATTGAAAATATGGGAGTATAGAAAGAAAGGCCCTCTTTGTTGGATTGTTTCTCTCCTTGTGAGGCTCAAACTCATTATGTTTTGGTGTCTCTATGACACATGACAAAGTGTCTGTAACCGTGTGCTGAGAGCTTTGGTGTGTGTGGAGAAGTGTGTGAGCAACCGCTTTGAAGAAAATAGGGAGAGGTAATTCGTAGCTACTTCCTATAGCAACCTGTGTTGGTTGTTTTGAAGATCCAACGGTGAAACCTTGTCCGATCGAGCTGCAATTTTTATTGAAGATTCCCCACTTATATTTCTTCAATTTGGACGGTGTGATTGTCTACTGGAGGTCTGTAGAATTGTCAGGAATTTTGTGAAGAGCTGCTGTCCGCAGCAAGTTCCTGTTACCGTCAGTCTTGGTTGTTTCGGAAATCCAACCATGAAATCTTCTCCAATTGCTCTGAAATTTTACTCAAGTTTTATCACTCACAGTTAGTTGTTTTGGACGGTCGGATTTGAGACCGGAGTTGTAATTTGTTTCCAGAAAATTCGTGAATGTTGTCTATTTTTCTGGTGACGAGATTCTTGAACTCTTCCTTTATTAATTTTAATTTGTTGATATTTTTGGACCATTGTTGGTGACCGTTTTGAGGATTAGGAAGAGTTGTATTGATATGCTCTGTGATTAATTTTGTGAGGCTCATTGTACATTTGTTTTGGTATTAGTGGAGTATTTACCGTCCTATGGGTATTTTGATATCTATTGAGAGGTTTTTTCCACGTTAATTATTGGTGTTGATTGATTCTTCTGTTTTCGACTGCATATTGGTTTTGTTTGGATTGATTGATTGCGTTCAAGGTGTTTCCATATTGTTATGATAAAAGTGAATCTTATTGCTTCCACTACCTAACTCCCATCACTGTTATAGTTCGTTTAGCCCATCAACATAGACGATGTAGACTGATTCTTCCTGCACTTCCATATTGTCTTCTTACACCTTCATAATTTTGAATATTTCCATTTTATCCATGAGGAAAAGACAAAAATATCCTTATAGTTGAACGACTAGGTTAAAGGCAGAGGAGAACACGAAGGTGTTGATCTCGTGCTCAGTTCACGTTTATGGAGGTATAAGTTTGGGGCAATCAAAGGTAGAGGGAGAGGGATTGTAGAGGTGGAAGAACATTGTGCTGGAGGCTGTAGTTGCTAAGGGGGAGGGATTTGAGAGCTTCTTCGTTTGTCGTCAACGGTAACTGTGTTTCAAATTTTTTCTCTTCGTGGATTGTCCAATCCACAATGATAGTATTTTTTTTAATGAATTACGGATTACACAAACCGCAATGCAATTAAAAAAAATATCATTGCAGATTGTATAACCTGTAATTATTTTTTCTACGCCTTCATTATTACGGGTCTTCATTATTGCGGGTTGTACAAACCGCAATTGAATTTTTTTTTTCAATGAATTGCGGATTGTACAATCTGCAAGTCTGAAAATTATGATTTCAGACTTACGGGTTGTACCACCTGCAATTCATTTAAAATCTTTTTTATTATTACGGGTTGTACTATCTACAATTCAAATATTTTTTTTTTCAAATAGGTTACTGGTTATACAATCCGCAATATAATTAAATTTTTTTTATTATTGTGGATTGTACAACTTGCAATTCATTTAAAAAATAAGATGCTGAGTGAAAAAGGTGAAAAATAGAATTGAAATAAAAAAAATTAAAAAAGTAAAATTATAAATTCCCATTTAATATGTAGGTACCAAGAAGACAGTATGGAAGTAGAAGAAGAATTTGTCGATGATGTAAAGCTCCCAAACTCATTACAGTCCAACAAACTTATAAACATTAAAAAAAGAAAAAACAATACCTCAATTTATACAACAAGTGCATTTATTGATTAAGTTTTAAGTATTTTATAAATCTAAATATTTTTAATTGAGTTTTTTAAAATATTTTATTACGTTAAGTGTTTAAAATATTTGTTGATTTCATCCAAATATCATGTTGTTTGATTTTGTTATTAATGAGATAGCACAAGTGTTTTGTCTTTTAGTTTTAGTTTCTAATTCTTTGATCAATTGCTCTTCCCCCTTCAGTTTTCCCTAATTTGTTGGTCAATTTGTTGTTAAAGAAAGAATGAAAAAGTTGATTCACGATTTAAAGAAAATTAAATTAAAGAGAAAAAGGCATATTGATAGGTAAGTTGGAGCTGAGAAGAAGACAAAATAACGATTATGTCATCTTATTGACTGCAAAAGTTTAATATTTAGACAAAGATTAAAAAAATATATTTTGAACGCTTATTATAACAATTTTTTAATAAAAAATTAATTAAAAAATCCAAATTTATAAAGTGATTAAATTAATTTCAAACATGTTTTTTTCAGACTCGTATTTTTCTATTTACATTTAAGAAAAAAATACGTGATTTTATACAAAAAATACGTGATTTTATACAACAGCTCATTGTTAAAAATCTACTCCCTAGTAAGTCTTACTGAAATCTGTGTGAAACTTCTAAATTTAAAATACCTGTTTCCAACCAACATTAAAAATGCTTGCTTGCTCTATTTGATTAAGAAGTATGAAATTAAAAAATAAAAATAAAGTTTGTTGTTGTATATTCTAGTAGCAACTTGGTTTCAACTAGGTTAGCAGGTACCTCTGTGAAGCTCTTTCATACTTTCTTCTCAGCTTCAACTTTCTTATAAAATAACATCCTAAGACGAATCCACTAGAAGCAACGGAAAGGTTATACAATCACCAGAGATATTTGCAATGGGTTTTAAAAAATATTTTATTATCTTCCTTCACGAAACTTATATTAAGATTATTAATTAATTGAAATAGTCTTATATTGATAAATTAATTAATTCACGTGTACGTGACAATAACACATCATGCAAAGATACCAGTGGGAGATATACATATAATAAACGGTAGCCTGAACCTCGAAAGTGAAGCCCATGATATAATTTTATGTCGACTAATTAAGTTTCTAGCTTTTAATTAAGAACGCAGAGGGAAAAAGTAGGAGAGACATTGATTAACAAGAAAACGACAAAATACAATAATTAGCTTGTTATTATATATATTGACTATAATTTTTAAACAATGAATTAGTGCCCTTTTTATTTATATAATTCTCACTTGATTAATTTTTAACTAACCTCGCTTTTCATTACCTCACTTTAATTTTTTAACTGGAGACACTTTGGACGAATAAAGATTCTAAGATTTATGACATTGACATATGGATAAGGTATAGCAAATCTGAAATTTGCAAATTTTTTCCTTTTTTTTTCTTTTTTCCTACCCTAGTTAAATTTAATACGGTGTTTCCGCAGATAATTTTATATTTTTTAGAAAATTTAAAATATTGAAGTTAAATTAATATAATTTTAAGTTATTTAACTTTTAAATATTTTTATTTATAAGGAAATTTAAATTTATTAAATTTTATTCTTTTTCTATTTGGATAGAATATTTTAACTACTACTAAATACAAAATATATTACTTCAACCTTGCACCTTTTCACAAAAGAAAAATCGCAGTAAACTTTAACAAAAAGAAAGGTTAACATGTAAAAAAAAAAAAAATAGTGTTGTTGAGGAAATACAGGAAAACATCAAATGATAAATAGTTTTGGCTTTTATGAACGGATTAATAATCTTCACAATGTTACTTAGAAAACAATTCGTATCATTGTTGACTAAAACTATCCGAATTACATTAATAGAAATCTAGTATTATTGATATCGATAAACAATTTAGCTCACATTAACAAAAAATAACAATTCTACTAATGTTGATAGACAAATAATATTGACGTACATTTTATCAACGGTATTAAAAAAGTCCAACTAAAAATAAGATTCATTGATGTTAAGAGAAAAAAAAAATTGTATTTGTTACCAATAGAAAAATGTTATTGACACTGACAATAAAAATCTAATGAACATTAATTGAAAAGTAATACAAAAACTTCATGATAATGACTAAAAAATAACTACGATTAACTTTAATAATGATGTTTCAACTTTGATAGAGTCACTAAAGTCTTAACTCAAGTTGAGCTGAGAGTAAACATAATATTGAACGTATAATGTAAAAGTAATAAACATAAATTTAAGAGAGAAGAGAATATGAAAACTTCCAAATTTTATAATAATTTTAATAAGTAGTCAAGTTAATTTCATAAATGTTTAAAGATTTTAATTTCTTTTAAAAAATATTATACAAATATTATATTTTATAATAAAATATTTTTATTTATTTAAAAACAAAGCTAAATTTTTTTTTTCAAAAAAGCTTCGTAGGAACAGAAATATAATATAAAATTTCAGAAAGAAAGTACAATAGAGAAAAATACAAATGACCATATTGTTGAATCAGTGTTTTTATTAAAACCAAAATTTTGATTTATATATAAAAATATGACAATTACATTATTGATAAGTTCTGTGAAAAATATTTTCCTAAATCACTCATCTATTTTTATTCTTTACATGGAGAACAAATAAAAAAAATTGTTAATCCAAGTATTTAAATGATGTAGTTAATTATTTATAAAAAAAAAGAAGAAAACGATAATTAGTATATTCTTTTTCTTTATTTCTGGTGCAGTCAAAAGCCTTCATCAAACTTTAAATTTTGTTCCACTCAAAAGTATTTGTGTAACTCTAGATCAAAACATTAACATGGGTGAGTATGTTTAGGATTTATAAAGACGAGATTATTATTCTTTAACGATTTGTCTGGCTAGTGAGGATTGTTTTTGGAAGTCTCCATCTATTTGGAAAATTCGTAAGATTTATTAGAAATAACTTCTCTCCATGTGAACTTGTTTTTGGAATTTCTAAGACGTGTTAGGAATGATTTCTCAAAATATCAACTCTGAATATATAAGGTTGAACATAGATATATCATGATATGAGACTTTTAGCTTACGGATCAAATAGTACATGCATGCTTGTGGACCTTTTCCTATTCGTTGTTCGTTATCAAGTGCAATCGCTAACAAACCAATGAATTGGCATTTTCATATCTGAAATGCAATCGATTTTCACCAATAGGAACCAACATAATTATTTGGACATTATTGAAATTGAAATATTCAAATGGAATATACTGAAATGGTTTATTATGAATAGACATACACGTAAATCAATCTTAACCACAAATACATTTTATTCAGTGAAAGATACAAAAATTAATTTCCCAGACAGACTGAATATAAGCACTATTTTCCAGTATTGGGTATGATATCTGCTACTACTTCACAAAAGGATACAATTGTGACTTATCACTTGCCAGGAATGGATGTGGGTGGAAACGAACTGACAAGAAAAATATCCAAGGCCAAACAAAAGAGATGTGGTTTTTGTGGTATCCTCGTACGTTTGGACTTGTGAAAGAGAGAAAGTCACCGAAAAAATCCGATGTATTTGTGAGATGCGAATCTGCAAATCCTTTTTTTGGCCGTTGTGATGATAGATATGATATTGTTTCGACATTAATTTTGGATTAAGGTTAAAGAAATTAGATTTTCACCTATGGTGTCAATATTTCAATCTTAAAATTTATTGAGATAACATGGTTATCAATTACCGTATTCAAAGAATTGTCTGATCTTAAAATCTAAAATTTTTTATAGTCTTATTCTTAAAAAATTTCTAAAAAGATTAATGAAGAAAAGTGTATTTAAATTAATTTTAATCTTAATTTTTAAGAGATATGAGATTATTAACATGATATTATTGGGTATACGAAACATATTTAATATTTTAATATTTTTTATTAATATTAATTTGTGATGCAGTGATATTGTAGAAGCGTCAGGTGAATATAGTTATGATTTTGGAAGATAGTAAGATTGAATGAAAGGGGTGTTTATCTATCTGGCTGAGATGCATGTAATGTAAAAGTGGGTGCCAGAATGAGAGAGAGTGACAGAGGGAGCCACCACACACACAAGGTGACTCCACACTCATCAAAGAGCCAACCCGACCTCCCACATTACCCCTCTCTGTTTCAAGCAGCCGCCCCCTCTTTCGTTTTCTTCTAACAATTCATAAATTTAACAATCCCTAACACCTCACAGTATTTTCATTTTCTCTAAGCTTTATTTTACTCATTTTTAATTAATTATTCCAAATTAGAAGTGCAACACCCGGAACAACTTTTATTGTTGATTTTGGTAGAATTGCAAAAAGTGTTACTAGGGAGGGCTTATTCAATTTCCGTGTCTTGCTTTGGTACGTAAAGTAGCCCCATGTTTTGTTTGGGTGGTTCCTTGGCTGTTGGGAAGACGATGCGCCACTTCGCACCTGCGAACTTGTCCCTCCGATATTTTTATGCTCCTTATATACCACTCTTTAGACTTTTACCATTGGTTGGAATTAGGGTTTAAATTATTATCTTTGAACGCTGTTGAATCATGGGAATCTTAGAGACACTTGACCCCAAGTGCCTTGCTTCTTATTAAACAATAAGTAAGGCTACTAGATCTACAACTCACTTTAAATCCGTTGGTCACAACATTTATGGCATCTTGGCTCTTCATATTCATTGGCTGCAAACTCCTACAGTTTTAAAATCTATTTGCTTCATGTGCATCTCCTCTTTTGATTCACCAAAATATCCTTAGCTGAAAAAAACAAAAAGTGTATCAACTTGTTTCCTTTTTCAAGTAAGAAAACTAGTACGTGGATTCTTTCTAATCACAAGAGTCTATAGTAATTCTTAACCATAAAAAGTGTACCATTAGGGATAGATTTAACCCCCAAGAACACACACCCTTTCAGAGGATTTTTTTTTTTTTTTTAATATTGAAGTTGTATTTTCTTCGTCTGATCTCCTATGAAAAAAAAAAGTAATTTCATCTCCTATGAAAAGAAAAGGTAATTTGTTTCATCTGTCTATTATACAAAAATCACAAAAGTAATGTTCGAAATGGATGGAAGAGAAATACAAAGTATAAAAAATAAATAGTATTAATTAAGATGCATGTAACAACTAATTAAAATTTATAAAATACACTTAATTCTAAGCTTTAAACCAAAAAGCAGTAAAAAGGGAATGATGTCCTATGAATTTTCTTTCACTTTTTAAAATTTATTTAAGTATATATATATATATATATATATATATATATATATATATTTATGTATATATTTGTTAGAAAAGATAGTTTTAAGACATACTTAACTTTTTTGAACACACACAGAGTGGAGAACCGTCGTGACCATTATCTACATTCAAATATGTTCCCTTTCTTAGAACACACTGTGGGCATTATCTCAAACGAGGTGACAAGTGGATCATATAAGTCTAATTGGATCATTATAATTCATTACTTCAAAATCATGTTTTTGAAATGTTATGGGTTGTTAAATATTTTTATATTTGTAATTTAAATCTTACATTAAAAAATTAACGCATTTATTTTAATTCAGTTTTAAATAAGTAAAACCACTCAATATATCTCACTTTGTTTCCTCCCTTTTAATTTGTCATCCATTTATTACATTATAATGTACGTTGAGGAAATTTTGGAACAGAATAGCAAGTTACCTTCTTGTTAGACTTGTTTGTTGGTTCTGTTTTCGTATTCTTGTGGTGTGAAAAAAAAAAATGTATCTGGTTTTTTGATAATACCAGAAGATTGAAAGTATGAATACAACATAGTCTTCAATTACTGTATTTATATAACAGAAAAATTCGAACGGTATTCAAGAGTTTATCAATCTTTCTTTGCACACTGATTAAACATATCTTGACAGAGAATCCCATTATATTGCTCTAAAACATCAATGGAATTTTTTTTTCCAAGGCCGACAATTTCAACATTCAACCCAAGGTATTATAAACTTTTTCCATCTATCATTCATGTTACTTATCATTACACTAAAAAAAACAGCAAAATAGCGTGAGTCAAAAACCCACATAAAGTATCAAAAACCTAAAGGTAACGAAGATAAAATACGAGCTTGTTTTATAGCAATTGTAATTAATGGTTATTGTTTTAAGGTCAATCTATTTATGCATCTAGATAATATTTTTCCTTGTTCACTAATAAATTGACAAATTAAATCCATGTTTTTATAATCAATTCGGTCCCCTGATTGAATCGGGGGCAAACGTCTACGAAAAGATTGCTTGGATTTAATAAAGAGTCGTTTAGATTTTTCTATAGTTTTTTTATCCCTATTCCAAAAATAACATTGATTACAAGAAATATAATAAAGGATTTGTATTTTTTTTTATTCTTCCTTTTTTAACATATGTTGTTATATAACGACGGATATCAATTCCAATCGACTAGGCGTATTGTGTCGATTTTTTTTAGTAATCTATCTAGAAATACCCGCATATATGTGGGTAAAGGGCCCACACTAAAATATTCTAAGTAAAATTATCGTCATGAATAATAGAAGCTTGCGGGGTTAGACCCACGTTTATAATAAAAAAAATATATTTTTAAAAAAATTTAAAAAATCTTTTTATTATTATCAACATTTATACTATTTTTATTTATATTTTTATTATCCTGGAGAGAACCCTTAACCATTATACTAAAAAAAGCTTTTTTGTCATGTTATGATTATTATATTTATTAATTAAATATACTTGGTACATGAGTCTGGCCCCGCTTGGTTTTATTTATTTTTTTTAATTTTCTTTTGCGTTTTGTGGTGGGTCTAGCCCACGCTGCTTGCAATTAATTAATTGTAAATAATATTTTGGTACGTGAGTCTATCCCCGCTTGGTTTTTTTTTTTTTTTTTTTTTTTTGGTGGGTTTACCCCTTGTTTTTTACAATTTTTTTTTTATAATAATTTTTTTGTTTTTGGTTTCCCCCCCTCTAG
>Ga0123340_1005401_pt1 | contig 12139 bp, 9 predicted proteins | sample SirMexnodulemix_FD_89961 | JGI IMG/M metagenome (GOLD analysis project Ga0123340, IMG submission 89961) | Root nodule microbial communities of legume samples collected from Mexico - Siratro Mexico nodule mix | ecosystem: Host-associated > Plants > Roots > Nodule | place: Mexico: Nepantla... | reverse complement strand
TTTTTTTTTTTTTTTTTACTTACTTCTCTAAGCAACTATCTCAAGCAATCTTTGCATGGTAATGCATTCAACTGCAAGATAAAAAAATAATATTTGTATAACTTTATTATGTATTTAATCATAATAAATTATACCTATATTAATTTCGTAATCGATTATCAGCACACGTATCTATTTATGCGCATAATGAATTATGTAAAACGCATAATCAATTGCGTTTAACATTACAAATATTAGTCTAAATAAAAAAAAACTACACTATTATAGCACAATTAATCATACATTATTAATATTTAATGAGTCAAGTGAAAATAGAATAACAATTTTCAATATGCTACACTTTTATGACTGACAGCTCAAATTATTATGGTTACAAATTACAAATTTAAAATAAGTCAAAAGAAAAAGTAAACAGAAAATTGAAAAAAAAAATCTAAAAGAAAGGGTAAAATTGTCCTTTAGATCATGCAATGAGAGGATCGGCGAGAGATATGGTAGATTATTAGAGAAAAGAAAGCAAAGAATAGGAAGTTTTGACAATTGGAAAAGTGGTGTGGAGTGTGGACAATAGGAAGTTTTGAGAATCCTCAAAATGTGAAGAATAGGTTCCAGAATTCACAATGACTAAGTAAAATATTTGAATTGAGCAACATAATGAAATGGACATTTATTATAATTAAGGGCATATTTGCTATGGTGTAAGATAATAATTGCATGGATGGTTAAAGAAAGAATTGGGGTGTGTTGGAGGATTGGGAATGGTGCATCACCGTTTTTCATAATTGGGGAGATTGATCTGGCACTGCATGGACCCCTTTTTGTCCTCTCTCACACCAGATTCCATTCATCAAACACCCACCATGCACTTCACACTCTATCATTAGATTCACATTCACTCTTTCCGATTCTCAATTTTTATTTTTATTTATTATTGCAACATGCAACACAACACAACAACCTCTTTTACCACTAAGATATTTTTATATACAGATCAGCAAAATCCTTGGTTGGTTATCATTATCATACTTGTTATTATTATTATTATTACTGTTACTGAAACAAACACAAAGACTAAGTGTTTCTCTTTATCTGTCTCTGTGCCACCCAAAACAAACACCCTGTTTCTTTGTTTTACTCTCTGGGAGTGATAGTGGTGACTGGTTAGTGAAGAAGAGCGAAGAAGAATAGAGCGATCTGAAATTTCGGATACTTTAATTGCTTCTCGCTTTCACTCAACCAACTCAATTATAGATACTCCGTCAACCTCAATCCCAACTAACTCTCAGTACGCCATCACCCTTTTCTTTTCTTTTCTCTTCTCTTCTCTTCTTTTTCTTTTCTTCCCCTGCTTCCCTCATTCAATAAACAGAGAAAGTCGTTTTTTTTTTCCTTTTGGGTGCGTGATTCTTGCATCCTATTTAATAGGGTACCTTGCACGCTGCTTCCTCATCTCGCCCAAATGAAAGGTGCTGTTCTCGTCGCTATTGCCGCTTCCATCGGTAATTTTCTCCAGGGATGGGATAATGCTACCATCGCCGGTATGATTCCGATTCTTCTTTCTGTAGCTACTGATTACCACTGATTATGTTGACTTTCAATATAACTTTTTGTTTTGCGGATTAAAGAGGTGAACTTTCAATCTGGGTCAGAGAACACATCTAGAGAACTGCATCTGACCTTGCTCCATGAGATTGATTACATGCAAGTTTTATGTTTTTCGAATCTGATATGTTTCTGCTCTTTTTGTGTGAAATTTATCAATCAATTTGTTCTTCTCAGTATCTTATGTCACTGATGAGTAATTATTCTTGGTCAATTTTTGAGGTCTGTGACTGTGATCGAGATTGCTTACCAGATCACTGATTCTTGTTTTGCAGGGGCTATTGTTTACATTAAGAAAGACCTTGCGTTGCAGACAACCATGGAAGGGCTTGTGGTGGCCATGTCCCTGATTGGGGCGACGGTAATCACCACGTGCTCTGGTCCCATATCGGATTGGCTTGGTCGGCGGCCCATGTTGATAATCTCCTCTGTGCTCTATTTCTTGGGTGGTTTGGTGATGCTTTGGTCCCCTAATGTGTATGTGTTGTGCTTGGCGAGGTTGCTTGATGGATTTGGGATTGGACTGGCTGTGACTCTTGTCCCGGTCTATATATCTGAAACAGCACCCTCTGAAATAAGGGGGTCTCTGAATACGCTTCCTCAGTTCAGTGGTTCTGGAGGCATGTTTTTTTCCTACTGTATGGTTTTTGGCATGTCGTTGCTTCCCTCGCCTAGCTGGAGATTCATGCTTGGGGTTCTATCTATTCCTTCGCTCCTCTATTTTGCACTCACAGTTTTTTTCTTGCCTGAGTCTCCTCGGTGGCTGGTCAGCAAAGGAAGGATGCTGGAGGCTAAAAAGGTGCTCCAAAGATTGCGCGGAAGGGAGGATGTGTCAGGTAATGGAATTCTTTTCCAAAGCATTTTTCTCAACTTTTTGAATTAGGTTGCTATATATCTTGTGCTGTGGGAATCTTGTTTTGCGTATTTCAGGTAAATGATAAATTCTTACACGAAATCGCTAGTTATGGTTTATCTCAATCTTTGTCCGTTGTAATGTCATGATCAAGGTTTTCAAATAACGGTCTACAGTCACTATTTGGACTCCATTTGACTCCAAATGTGGCCAACTTTGTCTTTAATTTTCTACAGTTGCAAAAAAACTGTAACTGTACCTGCAACTCAAAACCAAACCTTTGACATTTTTGTTATTAAACTACACTACTATACCATCTTCAGATTTGTGGGGGCTTAACTAATTGCTACATAGTGTATGTGTACAGAACACAAAACGATACTGTCACATAGGCCATCAATATAAATGCTAGGCTGTACATGATTATCATTCTGAACTTTTCATGGCATAAGTTAGTTTGTGATTCTCAACCCGTATTGAAATTTGTCAATGCAATGATGAATCAATTTATGAATTTATAATTCACGCAGGCGAGATGGCATTGCTGGTTGAAGGTCTCGGGATTGGAGGTGATACATCTATAGAAGAGTACATAATTGGCCCTGCTGAAGAGGTGGCTGATGGTCGGGAACAAGCAACAGAGAAAGATAAAATTCGATTATATGGATCCCAAGCAGGTCTCTCTTGGTTAGCAAAACCTGTCACTGGACAGAGTTCTATTGGCCTTGCATCACGCCATGGAAGCATCATCAACCAAAGCATGCCCCTCATGGATCCTCTGGTGACACTGTTCGGTAGCATTCATGAGAAGCTCCCTGAGGCGGGAACTGGAAGCATGCGAAGCAATTTGTTTCCAAATTTTGGAAGCATGTTCAGCACTGCCGAGCCGCATGGTAAAAATGAACAGTGGGATGAAGAGAGCTTACAAAGGGAAGGTGAGGACTACATGTCAGATGGAGGTGGTGGGGACTCTGACGATAATTTGCACAGTCCTTTAATCTCACGTCAAACAACAAGCCTTGAAAAAGACATGCCTCCTCCTCCTTCCCATGGCAGTATCCTGAGCAGCATGAGGCGTCACAGCAGTCTTATGCAAGGATCAGCTGAGCAAGTTGGTAGTACGGGCATTGGTGGTGGGTGGCAGCTGGCATGGAAATGGACTGATAAAGGTGAGGAGGGAAAGAAGCAAGGAGAGTTCAAAAGGATTTATTTACACGAGGAGGGAGTTTCTGCATCTCGTCGTGGATCCGTTGTTTCAATTCCTGGTGAAGGTGAATTTGTCCAGGCTGCTGCCTTGGTTAGCCAACCTGCTCTTTACTCCAAGGAGCTTATCGATGGACATCCAGTTGGTCCTGCAATGGTTCACCCATCTGAGACTGCTTCAAAGGTGCCAAGTTGGAAAGCTCTTCTTGAACCTGGGGTTAAGCATGCATTGATTGTTGGAGTTGGAATACAAATACTTCAGCAGGTAATGTGTGGTTACTATTCATTATTATTTCCAATTCATAATCTCCATGCTTGTTTACACTTCTGTTGCTTTCCTTCCTTCTTTTTATCTATTTATTTTGGCGAGGGGGCCAGGTGGGTAATGTTGGGTAGCAGAAGATTCGATAGCATTACTTCAACCTAAGTCCAAAACCTTACACAAGCCTTGTGCTTTGAAACTACTTACGTTGTTATCTAGTGAATGTTGACTTATCTTGTAGTACTGTTTGGCATCCCCTAGTAAGTTACAAAGAACATTTTAGAAAGAGGTTTAATAATGGTGTTCGTGTTAAAAAATTCAGATGTAGTAAAGTATTAACTGAAATCATGAGATTAGCCAGACTGGAGAGTTACGGGCTTAGAATTCTTTGCTTTTTTCTTCAAGTATTCAAAGCTTCTGGAGCGTATATAAGCTCCTCGTCAGTCCTTATCTCCAGTTTACTGCATCAATTTACTGGTTTATGTCCTCTTATCAATGATTGACACCCAGTTCTGCATGTTCCGCAGTTTTCAGGAATAAATGGGGTTCTATATTACACACCTCAAATCCTCGAAGAGGCTGGTGTTGAAGTTCTTCTCTCAGATATAGGCATTGGCTCAGAGTCTGCATCATTCCTTATCAGTGCTTTCACAACCTTCTTGATGCTTCCTTGTATAGCCTTAGCCATGAAGCTCATGGATGTTTCAGGCAGAAGGTACGCTTTCTGTTTTTTCGCGATTTATCCCTGCTTATGTTGCCTGAATTCGAGGATCTCTTCTATTTGGTCGATGGTGAACAAAAATAGAATTTGTCTTTGATCTCCTTGAGGTGCATATATCCTAGTGCGTTTCATTGTACAACAAAAGTAAATGCCTAGTTACCAAGGAAAGTCAACTCCGGTAGAATTTAATGTGTTCCGAATATCTAACTAACTCTCCGGAGCTCACAGAAATTGAACCTTAAAAGTTGTTTCTCTCGATTAACTGAAAGATTAGTCAAGAAGCAAGACCACTAGTAGATTCCAGACAGGTGCTTGTAAAGGTTGCTTTAAACGATTTGCAGAATTTTTTATCCTTTTTCAAAACACAACATATTTTAGTATTTTGTTATGTTCATCTTGATTTGTTATCATTAAGATACTCCGTTTTGCAGGCAATTGCTACTTGCTACAATTCCCGTGCTGATTGTTTCGCTTATCATTTTGGTCATTGGAAGCCTAGTAAATTTTGGCAATGTGGCCCATGCGGCAATCTCAACTACATGCGTTGTGGTTTATTTCTGCTGCTTTGTGATGGGTTACGGACCAATTCCAAACATTCTTTGCTCAGAGATTTTCCCCACTAGAGTGCGTGGCCTCTGCATTGCTATATGTGCCTTAGTGTTCTGGATTGGAGACATCATCATCACATACTCGCTGCCTGTGATGCTCAGCTCTTTAGGACTTGCTGGTGTCTTCGCCATTTATGCTGTCGTTTGTTTCATCTCCTGGATATTTGTGTTTTTGAAGGTTCCGGAAACAAAGGGCATGCCCCTTGAAGTCATCTCTGAATTCTTTTCTGTTGGTGCAAGGCAGGCTGCTGCGGCTAAGAATGAGTAGCACCACTCCTTATATATACCATGTAACTTTAGTCGCCAAAACCCACCCTATCTCATCTTTATAAATTTTGCTTCCCATAATTATATTTGGAGGAGGAGGATATGGTCAAACGTATGATGTGGATGTATTATTCTTTCATAAATATAAAATTTTTGCATTTTAGAATTGTCCACATTAGGCTTTGATGCAAAGTCTGCGCTGTTCGTGATGAAAATTTAAGAGTTTGCTACGTTATAAAACATGACAAAGTAAGAGAGGTACCTTGGTGCAGATCCAAGAAATACAGTAGTTAGACCAGATTTTGTTAAGGTACCATAGTTCTGCCCTTAGCCATCAATCAATTAGACAATTATGGTTGGCCAAATGACCAATTAATACTCCAAATTTTACTCATTACTGTAGTAAGGAGATTTTGTGTCGGGGCCTTTGATTTTAACGCGCATTCTTGTCCCAGTGACCACTCAAGACTGGCCAATTACACTTGCTGCATATTTTTTATTTTATACTTCTGCAACTTTAGAGGGGACTACTCCCTTTAACGACATCCTCATTTCCCTGTTTTACTTTGCTTTTTCTTTTGGTATTTTGTTCATTTCTCGCTTTTCTTCGGAGAAAAGTGTGTTCAATCAATCTCTATTGAAAATTTTGTATAGCAAAGAGAAACACTCTTCGTTGTCATGCAGAAAAGAGAGCGCAGGATCGTGAAAAAAGATAGAAAAAAACAAATAAAAATATATTGTATGAATAATTCAAAGATACTGAAAATGTTAAACGCTCTCATCCAATTATATTTTCAGATCATTTTTTTAGTTTAAAAATCATGTTTAGGACGAATTCTAATAGGCTGAAAGTGTATATGTTTTTTAGATAACTTGAGAATTAGATGCATATTTTTTTTACATGCTAACCTGAACATTGGTTAAAGAATTCAAAAATAGTTTTCACTGAAACGTGTAAAAATGTTTCCTTGTATAATTTTTAAGAACTTTCATATTATTTCTAATAAATGTTTTTTTAAACCGGTATTTTAAAATACTAGTCAACAACATTTTTTAAAAATATATATTTTTTTCTTATTCTAAGAAAACTGATTTTCCAACAGATCATGTACGCTGTTTCCACTTATGCCGATTGTGTGTGGACTACAGAGCAAGTGCTGCAACTTTGTTTCCACTTGTACTAATTTATCAGACCTTCCCAACTTTTTGGAAATTCTCATGCTCAATTTAATATTCTTGTTGCTACCAACTTCAACACTGCGACCTTTTGGAAAGGTAAGTCATGTGGCTACAACGAAATCTAAGGTTATGATTTTTGAACCATGAAAGATAGTGAAATAAATTATACAAATTTCATTATAAATTATTTAAAATACTATAAAATGTAATAGAAACAAGTAACTGCATTAAAGAAATACAGCAGTATAATTTCTATTTACTAAAGCAAATTCTATTAATATAAGAAAGGACAATAACTTTAGACTAAGATACCTTTAATTAAGATTATTACGAGTGAAGTTAGGTTAGATTTGAAACAAATGAAAAAAATTTTGATTTGGCTACAGTAGATATTGGTAATGGAATGATGATAGGTACCGTCACAATAGGGAGTAGTAAATAATAATAATATACTAAAAATAAGCAATCATAACAAATATAAAAAGTGCTTATGTACCAAAAATATAAAAATGCTTGAGAGGGGTGGTGATAATGATTATAATAACCCGCGATGACACCATTAATAATAATAATTTTAACAATAATCTGTGGGAATTATTAATGTAAGATTGCAATTGTGCATCTTAAGAGTGAAATTAAGACTTGCAATTAAGGAAAGTTGGTTTCAGTTATGCTATAATCATATGGAACTCTACACCGAAATCATGTTTCAACTTAACAATAATAAAAAAAATCATATTTAAAATTTCGAATTATAACAGACATTCTCCTTTTCACTTATTTTAAGTATCAATGAAATTATAACCTGTATGTATACATACACACACACATTGATCAAAATGTTTTGGATATTCAGATGCTAATATCCACAACACATAAATTTGTTGAAAATTACAAACTATAGGAAATAGCTACTTCAAAGGAAACTCCTAGCGACGCGTTGAGTTAAAGCTAATATCTAAGTTAAGCTGACATCAATTAGGTATCTGGGCTTCAACATAAAAAACAGTTTTCGTTCTTCGTCGTCTTCCTGGCTAATTTGTTAGCCAATTATCAGGTTGCAGAACCGGAAATTCTAAATGACTTTTATGTACAACCAAATAGCATTACGAATAAATTAGGAAGTGTAACATTTCCCAAAGAAAACAATGACATGTTCGGTAAAATCTGAGTAACAGCATAACTTGACAATATGCAACAACCAAATTATATTTACAGTCCTCACCTATACAATTAGACAGCTCTAAGACTCCAAAACGAATAGTACAAAAATTTTGGATCAAATCCATATTTTCAAAGCTATTGGAGATCTATAGCCCACCTCATAGCACTTTTAACTTGGATCAACATAGCTAAAAGCTGTGTGCAGAGAACCTAAAGAGTTGGATCGTCGGATGATGTACTTTCAAAGTGATTTGGGTCAGTACCTATATTAGGGGAGTCAGAATCACTCACTTGATTGTTTACAGAGCTCTTCTCTGCTTGATCATTTAATCTGGTGTGGGAGTTGACCGGTCTCTCAAATTCTTTAGCATTGATAGGATCTATGACTAGTTTATTGATTTTCTGCTCCTGTAGCATAAACAATACAAAAGGATTCAGTGGTGCACCAAATCATGCAATAACACTTTAGCGATGTCTGCATGCGTGCTATTGTTTAGCATTGGTAGGACCACTAACCTGATTATTTACGATGCTCTTCTCTGCTTGATCACTTAATCTGGCGTGGGAGTTGAATGGCCTCTCAAATTCTTTAGCATTGATAGGATCTATCGCTAGTTTATTGAGTTTCTGGTCCTGTAGCATAAATAATACAAATGGTTTCAGTGGTGCTGCAAATTAGGTAAAAGCACTTCAGCAATATGCTCCGTGTGTAGTGAGAGAATTACTTTTATACGAGAATGAGCGACCAAATTTTGACTATATAAATGGTCAAAATTAAAAGCTACCTAAAAAAGTCACACGTGGTGTGGTGTCTGTACATACCAATTTCTGATATCACGGACTTGAGTCACAGCCAAAATACAAAATAATTGAAATGTTGACTCATTATGGGTTAGAAACAAAGCCTGGTTTGACCATTCGCAGCACATGAAGAAAACTATTCTTGAACCCAAATCTCATTCCAATATTCTCCCTCCACTCTTTAATATACATGTCTTAGATGTTAATCCCAAATATAAACAAATTTCAACAAATCTATCTTATTTAATGAGACTATCTCCAAAATGCTCTTCATTTAATTGGAGCTTTGTTTCCAATAACTCTGTTATTCTTGAAATCAAGTTTTAAGGAAGAGTAGTTAAAGAAAAATGTTCTTTTTTTTTTATGAAAATTGTAAATCAAATGCTACTAACTTTCATAATTATTGTGAATTTGTTTTCTACCCGTATTCAAGACTGGAGCGGGGTACTAAATATACCAAAATCAGAGCGTATCTTCTTTGCTTAGTTTTATATTGGATCTGCGCTATGGTAGTAAAAGAATGGACATTGGCTTGAATCACAGGAGGATTTCCAAACTACTATCTTACTGAATGTCAACCAGAATGCTAAAGTTAAAGACCCCCCACTCCTCATGCTTAGGAATTAGGATAAAGAGATGATATGATAGCATTTACAAAAGAAATTCTAAAACTATATAAAAAAACATGGAGCTATTTAATTTACATGCAACTAGACCTTACATTTTGTAGGGCTTCAAGCTTTTTCTGCAGAGCTTCATGTTCAGCTTGAATCCGGAAAGGAACTCCGTGCTTTTGATACACATTGTTCTGTGCCAAGTCCTCATCCAGATCAGTAGCAGTGGTAGCAAAAGGATGATTAGCCGGAATCCACCTGACAGTATCAGGATCAACGTCCGGGGGGACCGAGTCCCCTTCTCTAAGGAAAATGGAGGGTCGTTTCCACTGATAGGCACGCGATCTCCTCCTCTGGTGAGTGGCCTGCTGCTCTTCGGTAAGTGTAACAGGGGCTAAGCGGTAAACCTTTCCACACATCTCAACAGTAGAGTTGCTTTTGCCAACCTTGACAAAAGGGTTATTGAAGGGGTCTTCGTACTTGAGAGGCCTTGATCTGAAAACATGCATACAACAATGCAGATAGACAAATGGGAGGATCATCATTGTTACTTGTTAGGCAAAGAAGTGGAAACTCAATCTCACTAGGCAAACCTTATCAAGTAGTATTAAGGTATGTTAATACTACTTATTTATGTTAATTATAGTTTGCTACTTAATTTGTACGCATATTAGATAGATAAATTAAAATACCTAATAATGAAAGTGTGAAAGCAGAAAAGAGTAACAATAAGTGAGTATGGATAAAAATCATACATGCCTCTTCTATCAGATTTGAGTTGTCCACGTCTCACGAGATCAGCCACGGAACCGGGACGCTCTCTTCTTTTTCTGGACAAAACCCTCAGTGCTCCGACCAGAACCACAAGCGCAACACCTATCCAGATCGGAAAATTGCTTCCACCGCTTCGATTCAGCTACAAATAACAACAATAATAATAAAATTAGTGATAATAAGAAGAAATGGTAAATGAAAAATGAGTGAAATGAAAAGGGTAACGGACCAGGAAGGAGGGGACGGTGACGGAATTGACGAGTTGATGGTAAAATTTGGAAACGGAATTGACGGAATCGCGTTTGAGTTGTTGGGCGCCGGAGCGCCATTTGGAGATCCCATTTCTGATAACAATGCGATTTCTGGTGGTGATGATAGTGTTATTGCTGGTGAAGGAGCAAGGCTGCGTTTTTTTTTTTTTTTTGAAAGTTTGAAGGTGAATGAGCATTGTGACAGAGAATGTAGTGTGTGTGGGAGTGAGAAGAGAAAGTGGAATTGAGAACTTACGCGAAGAGAAAGCGAGCGAAATTGCAGTGTCCAAACGGAGGCCATGGCAACTCAATTGTAGCTCTCGCTTTCCATTCCCTTTCTCTGTCTTCTCCGATGATCTTCAGTGTTAGGGTTACAAATTTTCAGAAATAAATAATAATAATAATAATAATAATAATAATAATAATAATAATAATAATAATAATAATAATAATAATAATAACAATAATAATAATAATAGTATAAGAATTAAAATCAAAATATACCTTCTCCTGAACCCATATCACAAGGCCCGGGTTCGATTCAGAGTCCGGTTAAATATAAATAATAATAATAAAAGAATTTATAAGTTTAAAAAATAGACTAAGATGATGTTTATATTTCTAATAAGAATATTTATTTTTTAAAATTAACTATTTATTAAATTCACTTTGACTTAACTCACTCATATCAATAATTTTTTATAGTTTAATCTCGTTTTAAATCATTTCATTACTATTTTATGTAAAAAAAATGTAGAGAATTGTGGCTGGATAATTAACGACAGGGGTAAGTTGGTAAAAATCAAAATTTTAAATACAATATCTCTTTAAAACGTGTAAAAAATGTTTTTGATATCAAAATTTAAACACAAAATTAGTAGCCTTACAAATACAAAGACATTTCCAATATAGAAGGAGTACAATATAAATACTAATTTTTTTTATAGTTGTATGATTTAATTTAAATGTACATCTAATTCAATTAAGTTCATCTTGGATGGATTATTTCAGTATTTTAAAAAACAAACGTTACATTCATTAATCATAAGCACATGCAAATAATTCAGTTTTTATTGAAAACTTATAAAGAAAATCTAAAGCGTGTACAAACTTACTACATGCATACTAAACTTAGGTACGTTAATCCCAAAATACAATGAAAAATTAGAATAAAAATTATAATGAAAGTTGTAACATATTTACAAAAAAAAAAAAATTAAGGAAATGAGAAAAGTTTTTTGTAGAGCTTCAAGGTAATCACAATAACAAACTTCTTGAAAAAAAAAAAAAAGCTTAAACTTTGATTAGGCTATATGGAAAATAAACTGTTTATTTATAAGTACATGATTTAAATAGTTCTAAAAGATTTGACATTTGTTAAATCCCAAAAGACAATGAAAATGAGAGTAAAAAGATATGATGAAATTTATAACATATTTACAAAAGATAAAGCACGAGAAATGAGAGAAATTTTGTTAGAGCTTCAACACAATCTTAATACAATAACAAACTTTTTGAAAAAAAAAAAAAACTTAGACATTAGGCTAAGATAATATGAAAAATGAATTATTTATTTGTAAATATATGATCTAAATAACTGTAAGAAATTTTATATTTATTGAATTTCAGAAACCTAAACTTATCTATATTTACAAAACAAAATTAATAGATTACATTATTGTTATAGTTATCTGTAAACCACTAATAACAATTAAATTAACTTTTTATAAACTAAAACAAAATAGCTTTTAAAGAAAATTGTCGATCAAAATAGAACCTATCTAGCGTTGATCAAATCAATTTTAAAACGATACAGGATATTTAAATTACTATTAATAAT
>Ga0123340_1005400_pt1 | contig 12140 bp, 5 predicted proteins | sample SirMexnodulemix_FD_89961 | JGI IMG/M metagenome (GOLD analysis project Ga0123340, IMG submission 89961) | Root nodule microbial communities of legume samples collected from Mexico - Siratro Mexico nodule mix | ecosystem: Host-associated > Plants > Roots > Nodule | place: Mexico: Nepantla... | reverse complement strand
TATATATATATATATATTACGAATGGTAATTAAAAAGACATAACAAACTAAGTAATGTGGGAATTTTACCATATATATATATATATATTACGAATGGTAATTAAAAAGACATAACAAATTAAGCAATGTGGGAGTTTTACCAAATCCAAAGTTTTACTCTATCTCTCAATCCTTTATCTAAAAGAGTGTTTGAAAGTTCAAACGCAGTTTGTATTCACATGGATGTAAGGGAGGTGCAACAGAGAAGAAGAAGACACAACGATGACGATAACTGTAACGACTGTGGCAGCGTGATGCAACGAAAAAGGTATTATAATCTTTTTCATGTTAATATGGAAGTGAAAGTAGTAATCATGGAGGTGCAAGAAGGAAAAAAATACTTTTACGAGGTGCAAAAGTACCACTTTCCAAACCAACATCAATTTTCACTTAACCTACCGGAGGAATATGCATGTCTAACATATCCACCAATATTTCAAGGTTTCATTTGAATATAATTTAACTCTAACACAAGTTAACTAAAGTCAACCAATAATTATTTCCATACAAAATTAAATTTGGACAGCGTCTAAATAATTCACCTTTTTTATATAACATATTAATCTTTATATATTTTTCACTTTATTTATTTTTATACGTATTTTTTTTTTCTTTTTACATGTAGTATGATCTATTCTTTTGTATGACAGTGAGTGTTTTGAACACATAAATTTAACGATTACATGTTTATTTTTTATCTCTAAAATATTGAAACATCTGTTGATAAGTCTCTAAATACTCTTTTAGGTGAATAAGTCATCGAATATTAATTTTGTCTGTCCATTTGTTAGAAGTACTTTTAACAGCAATTAAATTGATTAATAATGTGATAAGGAATAAAATTTTGTCTCACTTTTGGGGAAACACATAATACCTAATTTAGTCAAGTTAAAAACACAAACTAGTCCATAAAGTATTAGCTGCATTTCCAAATTCTGTACAAAATTTCAGATAATTCAAGTGGCGCCAAAAGGACGAGCCACTAACTCTCATCCACGTCATCAATCCGTGAACAACATTATCTCAAATCCTAACCGTCCACTGACAAGCCATAGACGCTCCCAAACGCTTCGCTGCAACCCTCACACGGATCCACAAACCCATTACCCAAGACCAACACCACGTATAAATGCAAACAGAATTTCGTACTCATCTCAGACCGCAAATCTCCTCGTCAAGCTTCTCCTTCGGTAATTATTAATTTCACTGCCTTGCGATAAATTGAGTTCAAGTCAGATTAATTTGTTGCTATAATCTTGTGGTGTGTTTGGTGCAGATTCTGATTGTTGTGGTTAACGCGATTTTGCGAGCAAGATGTCTGGGCGTGGAAAGGGAGGGAAGGGTTTGGGAAAGGGAGGAGCGAAACGACACCGTAAGGTGTTGCGCGACAACATCCAGGGAATAACGAAGCCTGCCATTCGGCGTTTGGCGCGCAGGGGTGGCGTGAAGCGTATCAGTGGTCTCATCTACGAAGAGACTCGTGGCGTTCTCAAGATCTTTCTCGAGAACGTCATTCGCGACGCTGTTACTTACACGGAGCACGCCAGGAGAAAAACCGTTACGGCGATGGATGTGGTCTACGCCCTCAAGAGACAGGGAAGAACCCTGTACGGATTTGGGGGCTAGGTCTTTTCTTTTCTTGCTTTCTTTTGTTTTTGTTTAGAGGCTATGGGAATGCTAGAAGCCCTTGGCATTAGGCAATTTAGGGATAAAGTAAAAATTTGGGCTTGACTTTGTTAAGATTCAGGTGCTGTTTTAGGAACGGTGTATCTTCCCTGTTGTTGCTGCCTAGTCTGTAATTTAATCTTTTTTCTCTTGAATATTAAGGTGTTCTTCTGTTCATTGCTTCAATTTTGGGAATATATAGGAACCTATCCCTTTCTGTCAGTTTGATATAAGAATTTGTTGTTTCTGAGATGTTTTTCTGGCTGATGATACGTAAGTTGGTTAACGAACATATTAACACATTTTGCATTCATTTTTCAAGATAATCGAACTCAAAAACATCACTAATCAGGTATTTAACAGGGAAACCTACTGTGGCGTTACGATTAAGCAAGCCACTAATAAAACAATAAAAGAGTATGTTATGCGGAATTTAGAAGACATAATAGTGTAAATCACCTTCATTCAGATTTCACCAGCTGCGAGAATACCCTACTCATTGAAACACCGGACAGATCATCCAGACTTGAAGCTTCAAATTGTGCGGCGGAAACACTTACTTCATGGTCGAAATTGTTGACCTGGGGTGACAGTTCACCGATCATATTGGTACTGTTTTCTTCTGGGTCACCTTGAACAACTGCTTCTTGAAGTTGGAGAGCATACTCCAAATTCCACAAGACATCTCCCATAGAAGGCCTGTCAACACCAAAGTCAGCCAAACATTTTTCAGCAGTTTCTCCAAACTTCCTAAGAGAATCTGGTCTGATTTTTCCAGCAAGTGTTGGATCTATTATCTGCTCCAATTGCCCTCTTTTCTGCCATTTCATAGTCCATTCTGCCAAGTTCACCATTTCTCTAGGAAGGGTTGGATCTATAACAGGTCTAGCACAAAGAACCTCAAACAGAACTACCCCAAATGAATACACATCTGACTTTTCTGTGAGTTGTTGTCTCCTGAAATACTCTGGATCAAGGTAGCCAAAACTCCCTTTGACAGCGGTGCTGACATGTGTCTGATCAATTTCAGGCCCTGTCTTCGATAGCCCAAAATCAGCAACTTTGGCCATGAGGTTATCATCAAGCAGGATATTTGCAGACTTCACATCACGGTGAATAACGGCTTTAGCATATCCAGTGTGAAGGTAATGCAGTCCTCTAGCTGCCCCAATGCAAATCTCAAGCCTCTCCTTCCAACTTAAGCTTGGAAGACCAGAACCATACAGATGACTTTTGAGAGTTCCCTTTTCCATATATTCATATATCAATATCATTTCATTCTTTTCATCACAATACCCAATCAATGATACCAGATGGCGGTGGCGGAACTGAGACAGCATCTCAATTTCAGTTCGGAATTCTGCAAGCCCCTGCTGGGACCGAGGATTCCCCCTCTTAACTGCAACTTTAGTACCATCATTTAACTCACCCTTGTATACTTTACCAAAACCACCAATGCCAATAACCCAACTCTCATCAAAATTATTTGTAGCCTCCTGAACTGTCACAAAAGGGAAGCGGTACCCGAAGTTTGAAGCAGCACTTCCTGTTGTGGCATTAGAATATTTACTTCCCATGGTGTGAGAAGTTCCATCATTGATTGATAAGGGAATCCACGTCTTTGAATGCCCTTCTTTTTCTTTTTCCAAACGTCTTCTTTTCCTGCATAGTAGAAAGAAAACAAGAACCATGACCACTGCAAAAAATGCCCCAAGACTCACACCTACTATCAAGCCCACCTTTTTAGATCCTGAACCAGAAGAACTAGTCTCAGGCGCTGTTGATGAGCTGAAACTGCTCACAGAATTGTTCATTTTCATTATCTCCAGCCCATTCAGAATAGCATTAGGATAATCGCTAAACACAGCAGAAGGGCCAATGCTTACAAGCATTTTGGTGCTGGCAGATGGGGTTGTCACCAAGTCCTTGAAATATGGAGTAGCCAAAACATTATTATTTTCCGAACTCAGATCAAGATCCTTAGCAGCCAACAAGGAGTTAATGTAAACATTAAAGTAGAGCTGATTGAGGCCTTTGCTGAGTATGTCACAGAAATGAAGTCGAACAAGGTACTGAAATTGAGGCTCCACATCAAACTGCCAAGTCACATTGAAATTACTTCGCGGATCACCTGCTGAATTCATCTCTGTTAGAGTACCATAGACAGAAGGTGGAGCAGTATTTGCTGTTGGTCCACCATTTACATATTTCACAGCACCTATATTTGAAAAATTAGTGGCCAAGTTAGGTTGTATAAGGAATTTTTCATCAGTAACCCAAGTTCGTTGAAGCGTGTCATTGCCAGAGGAGACAGTTGGACCACCCATGTTAACCCTGAAAACTGTCTCAAATGCTTGTGTCAATAAGCCAGAGTAGGATCCTGCTGGATATAGGGTGACACCATCATCAACAATGAGGCCATCAGGGACCGAAACAACTTCAATGGCATTCACAAAAGCAATGGAATTTTCAGAAGGGGCAAAGGTGATCACAAGGGTGTCTGAATTTACATCTAAAGAATACTCCTTCATAACAGGGTTTTTCTGCACACTAAAATCACTCAGAAGATTATACTCCTGGGTGGAAACAACGAAATTTGCAGCACTCAAATCGTACTTCTCATATGCAAATGGAAAGAAATAAAGCCGGATCCAATGTCTCCCCCTTTGTTTAATAGGAAACGAGTACTTTGAGGGTGCAGTGAAAATTCTTGCGGTTGCATAAAGAGGCGACTCACTGGAGGAAGCTATTGATTTTAAGGAGGTACTTGCAAGAATATCTTGTTGGGTGGAAAGGAACTTCTTGTAGAAACTATCCGCTGTGAAATTGCGGCCATCTATAGAAGTATCGGTTGATGCTCCACAGTGTATTAGGTAATTATCCAGAGGAACAAAGTTGGCAGAAAAACATACCAAGGGCAAGATTGTTAAAGCACAGACAAAGAAGCAAATTTCTCTGCAATCCCACATGTCTCCAACAGTATCTTCCCCTTTCCCCTCAAATTTTCTCTTTTCAACCTTGCGATTTTATCAAAGGAAGAACACTGGTACATGCAAGAAAAGAAAAGAAAGCAATGAATTTCTTTCTACTAGTCTATCACCGAACAATAGGGGCTAGAAACACAAAGAACAGCAAAAAAACAAAGACCGACCATCGTACCTTCAAAAACAACACCTTCGGAGCTCCACCAGAACCATAGAGCAGAACACAAATCTGAATACCCTTTTGTTGTAGCGAAGGACATTCAATGCAAGTGATGGAAGAAAAGGATTAAACGCATGTTCATCACGCATCTAGCTCACGACAAGCTGGTATAAACTGATGACAACGTTTGTAATTAATATATAGTCCTAGATTCTTTTGAACACCACTTTATTTATTTAAACAAAAAAGAAATCAGAAAGAGAGAGAGAACTGGAAAAGGGTTTGAACAAAAAGTTTGGAATTCAAAAACCTCTAAAGCTTCAGGTATGTGACCTGGTTTTTGAGGTTGCCAAATCCCATGTCTATGATGGAATAAAAGATAATAAATAAATCAAGATTGTTGAGTTGGTATATATAAACAATAAAATAAGAGTTAATGACAGTGTGATGTAATGATATTGGCAAGCAGAGTAACAGAGGAGATTAGATAAATGTTTATGGCATGGCGATTGCCATTACCATTACCATATGCTTGTGGGCTCGCTTTTGCTGGCAGTGACCATCAATGAACCGAAAAAAGTTGGTAAAGTATAGTGTCCCTTATATAATCCCACATCGACAATCTTACACCACCTCTCAATTAATATATTCACCTATTCCAATCTCTCACTCAACTTACCATTAACTACTAACAACTAACAAAATAATTACCAGAAAATGGGTTATCTTATTATCACAGTACAATAAATAAATTCATAACAATTTACTCAATGCACAACATATAAAAAAAAATTGCATTTAACTCCAGACATTGAAAACTGCAAATCTTAAGACACGACAAATTTATACGAAATTAATGTTTAAGAAAGGCCAGAAAATGAAAAGGGTGAACTTGACGAGCGTAACAGTGAGAAAAGAGCCACGAAATAATAATACAGAGTGTAATCAAAATATCGTAAACGTAAAATTGAAGTTTCCGTAATCAACGTTAAGAAATAAATTTCTTAAATCTTTTAGCAAAATGGCTTTCGGTATAAGAAAATAAATTATTTATATAAAATTAAATATACTCTCTTATCAAAAAAAAATTTCTGATCTTGTTTTATTTTTAAATATATTAATTAAACACGTAACGTTACTTGTATGTCATGTGTTGCATTAATAAATTTTAAAGTACACTACATCAACTTCCTTCGTTATGTTTAAAAAAAAATCTAATATTTTTCTGGTATTCAATTGTTTTTCGTACATAAATATGAGTATAAATTACTCTATTTTTTATATTCTAAAAGTATATGCTAAGGATAACTTTTTTTGTAGCACTCCACTCCATGGAAATATGGTGCAGATACACCATTACAGGTATTATTTTCAATTGCATTTAGACTTTTAATTTGACAGCACAGCATGCATTAAATAAGATAAGATGGATATTATTATAATAAAATTATAAATATAATTAAAAAACATCAAAAGTACTAATAGTACTACTGTAGGTAATCTTTGTCCATTAAATTAAATATTACTTAGAACGAATAAACACACCTTCTGATACAGTTTTGGTCAAAGTAAAAACCGCATTCATCTGAAGAACTGAACAATTAATGTCAAACAAGCTAATATTTATGTATCAATATACTAATTAATATTGTTTTGCTTTACATTTATTTTTAAATTACTGAGGATACTTTAGTTACAAATATTTAAATGTTATCAATATCTAGTCATTTTAAAATTTATCGAAGAGAAAGTAGTCCATATATTAATAATATAAATATTTTTATTAGTGATAATACTTCCAGATGAAAATTAAACTTTTTTATTGAAACTCCTGACCTAACTTAACTTTCAAAATACAATAACATTTATTTTTTATACTTTGCTATATAAAGTAATACCATATAATTTCTTGGGCTGCTTTGTTATATTTTTTTTATCTCACTAGTATTTTTTTTTCTTCATTTTCCTCTTGTCCTTTCTAAGACACCAGATTTGTAATAACTATACCAATAAATATTTCAAATGATGTAAAATTAAAGATCTTTAATTATAAAAAAAAAGAAAATATTTTTAAAATCTTAAATAGTTTCAAAATTTCGTAATATAATAAATTGCAAATAAAATAAAATTCTATGATATGCCGTTTTCAATACATGATATTTTAATTTATTTTGTTATGGTATCTGCATTTCTTTTAAAATGATGTTGTGAATTTTATTTTGATATAAGAGTATTGTAAACTTAAGTTTTAATATTTTTATTTTTTATTTTAGTTCCTTAAAACTTTAAATTGATTTAGTTATTGTATTTTAAAATTATTATAAACTTGAAAAGTATTTTTCAAATAGAAAATTTATTTTCATCTTTGTAATTCCGACTTTATTTAAGAGTGAACATTTTAAATTTTATTAACATTTTAGCATATCTGAATAGAAACTTTCTATAAAATTGAGTTTTTAAACTTATCACTTACCTAAAATATTATTTATGAGAAGCGTGTTGGACGGTGGGCAAGGTCACGTGGAATCACTTACTCATTGAAGAAAAATGTTTAAAAGTGAAGAAGAATAAGAGTGTGTGATTCATTGATTCACTACCCAACAAGAAATAAAAATAAAATAAAAAATGTTGAATTGACAAAACAAGAAATGAAAGTGACTTACCAAAATCACTGATACAACAATTAACTAACCCTTATCACATTAATAGCTTTTGATATCTACATTTCACTAAGATTTTTAAAATTATTATAAAAAAGGCTCATGATACTCACTAATATTTTCATATTATATAAAAAATTTTGTCGCATTTAATCACCACCATTATTGAGACTGTTTTAAGGAAGACAGTGGATTCGGATAATATTTAATTAATTATTTTGTAGTTTATATTTTTTTAGTATTTAATATTTAAAAGTGTATGCATTTTGATTTATCTTTCTTGGAAAAATAAATAGTTTACATTATTTTTAGCATCTGCGTTACATCTCTCGTTCTCTACATCTTCCGGTCTTTACTAATTTTTTTCAATCGAGAAACTGTAAAAACAGAATTAGTATTATAACTTTTGTTTATTAAAATATTTGGTAATTAGTGTTAATATTGGTGTTAAAATTGTAAAGGAAACCCTTTTATTAGAAAGCATAAGAAATTGCACTAAAAAATTAAACTTAAAATTAAATTACAATTTTGGTGTCTCTTTAATTATTAATGCATAATTTTACCCTTTCCGACTTTTTTCATAATTTTGGTATGATTTTTAGTATATGTCCTTCTTTATTGTGATCAAATTTCAAACCATTAAATATAGTGTAAATCTTAATAAAAAAATGCATTTAATTATTTAAATAGTGTGTTGAGAATTATGGTTAGTAGTTGTCTTCAACAAAATTATAAATTATGTCTTGATTATTTTTTAAAACAAAATTTAGTTGTTATATTCAATGTTATATCATTGGAATCGTTTTTTGGAGAAGTAAAATATGCTTTAGACTTATAATAAAAACTATATTATAATTTAAGCGCTTTTAATTATTCAAAATTTATGTAAATTTGATATCAAGATCAACAATATATTAAAAGTGCAAAACATTAAAAAAATATGAAAATATTACAGTTAAAAATTTATAAAAAACGGTATTCTTGAAAAGTAGTTAAAAAATATTTTTACTTTAAATTTTTCTTCTAGTTTATATAGAAAACAGTCCATTTCGATAGATTAATATTGTTAAATAGTCATTTATCTTAACTCAAGAAAGTTTACGAAATTAATAATTTGATAATGATAAAATAATATTCCTAACTTATGGTTGTATTATTCTCACTAGTTAAATTAGTTTTTTATTCTCATATTTGATTTTTTTTCATGTAATCTTATAATTTTAAATTTTTTTAATTTGATCTTAAATTTCTTTAAAATTAATTAATGTAGTCCTTTGTGTTAATATTGTTTATGATAGTAATGTAGCGTTTTATTTTTAGTTGAATATTCTTTATTTAGGAGAAATATTTCTTTTTACCAATTAGGCACCACTTGGAATTATTTCATTGGGACTGAGATTAACTCATCTAACTATTCACAATCATCTATCTTGGTTAATTCCTAATTTGACTGATGGCTTAATCTATTCTATCGTTCATTGGTCTCGATACAACTTCAATGTGATGTTAATCAACAAAAACCTTTAGATGTTGGTTTATAGGAACTAATTGGTAGCCTCGCACCCATCGACGCACCCTAATCATAAACAAGAATTGAGGGCTTCGGAGGTGATATTGTTGCCACCAGCAAACCAAATTCCAACTCTTAAAACTTTAATGATATAAAGGGCGTGAGAGCTTTAACCCCATGATCCAATAAATTTCTTATAAAAAGCTTCATTGCTTCCCAATGAGAAAGGGAAACCAATAAAGGGTCCGAGACACTTGAGGAAGTGCTTATTATAGAACAATATTTACTTCATTGTGGTAAAAAGTTCAAAGGATTTCCAACTGAGACTATGAACATTCACACAATTGACTCTCCTTCCGCAATAAGGCAGTCATAGAAAAATTGTGGGTAGATTCAATATTGGTACCTTACATCAGTGTCATCCCCCACGTTTGATTGTTGTTCTGCCACATATTTCCTTCATCAATGATTCCTATACGAATTTAATAAAAAAAGACTACATTGACTTGTTTTAAATAAAATTGAGACCAAAATTGAAACTTTAGAATATGTGGGATTACATTGAAATAAAGTACATATACAGGACAAAAACTGATTTAGCCCTTTTATCTCTAATAAAAACATAAAAATGTAAATATAATTTAGATTGTAAGTCATGGTTAATTTACATCACGAAGACGTTATTTACTTATATCCAATAATAATATAGAAATATAAATATAGTTTAGATTGTAAGTCATATTTAATTTATATTAAGAGACGTCATTTAAAGTAAATGATAAAAAAAAAGATATATATTTAATTGTTGCACGTCTAGATAGACAAGTTATAATCTAGTGAGCTTATTTGGGATGCTATACTCTTAATTATAAAATGTTGCATCTTGAATATTAACTATAACTTTTTTTTATTGATAAGAGTTCAATCCAATAATTGATTAAAGACAAAGTCATGAGTTTGATTCTCAACAAGGTAAGTACTAAAGACAAATTTATTACAGGTGACATTAATCCTCTCGCCACAGAAGTCACATGAGAAGTTACAATCAAATCATGATAACCATAGAAGTCACATGAGAAGTTACAATCAAATCATGATACTTTTATTGTTACACTCTTAAAAATATAAAAAATTGTGCCCTAACTATTACTTATAACTTTTGGAATATTGGTGAGCACTCTATCTAACACTAATTCATTTTGTCTGATTTTTTTTCTCTTTAAATATATAAGTTACCTAACTCTCTAAGATTTGTAGTTTACAAATTATTTGTTTCAAAACAAATTATACCACTAAAGCTATCAAAATAAGTATGGCCCAAAAAATAATCTCACATGACTTATGATTCAAGTCATACTAAGCTTCAAAAAGACTAACCTAAACAAAAACATGTTTGTTTGACTAGTTCATCTGCCGATGTTTATATGAGTCAAGGTCAAACTAGACAACATGTGGTTGGGTTATTTATTTTAAGGTACACCAATATGCATATGTTAAATGTACTATTAAGCATAGTATTGTATTTAGTTATGTCAAGTACAAGGACATTTAAAAAATAAATAAAATATTGAATCCTTATTTTAGATCAATTAGTAGGAACAATTACATCAATGATATTTATAATGTGTGTTTATTGTGGTGCTTTATTTAGAATTGTCAATTTCACAGTCGTATGAACTCTTATTTACTTTTATGAATCTTTACTTGTTTCAATTACACATGTTATTGGTGTGGGAGACATTTATAAAATTATAGAATCATTTTAAGTAATACTTATACCAAGATGTGTGATATTGTTGTATAGTACATACTGTGTTCAAATATTCAACTTTACACTTTTAGATAATGATATATCATATAATTTTGTGTGAAAAAATTGTGTTTACTTAAATTTTCAATTAGGCAAAGTAGGGTTTGTTAGCCTGTGGACCCAACATGGAGTTAGACTATGCAACAAATTATGATTCATTTAAAAATATTGAGTTGTTAACTTCTTTAACTTGGACCATAGGGTCAAGCCAAGCTAGATCAAGTCACTCATTTTGATAACCTTATATACAACTAAGGTAGTAATATTAGATAGATGGAGATAAACCGATAAAAAATCATCATTTGAATAAGTTTGAATTTCCTTAATGTCAATGCAATTCATCATAGACGTCTCCTTTTATAAGGAATCACAGGGACTCCTTTGCTAGCTAGTTAGAAAAGCCTCACCACTAACCTTGACGAGTATAAACATCTATACAACTTAAGTAAGCCTGTATACCACAAATGATATCATATTTTGTCGATTATTCTTCACACCCCTCAAAGGGGAATCATTCAATTAGTTTATGGGACTTTTTATCTATTATATGGATTGCTTTGACACACTTGTGACCAAACTCAACATTCAATTTGTGATAAGTCGATCACATCATTTAAATCCTAAATCCTATACCACCAACCCTAAATTTGCAAAATCTTTAACCTAAAAGTGCATTATACCACATTGTCACAACACTAAAATCATAATTATTTTTTATAACTTATGTAACAAGTTGTTAAGAAATCCAGACAAATAAAGACGTGAAATAACGAAATTAAAATATTTTAAAAGTTGAGTCAAATTGACATAAAAAAAAGTATTGAACATAAAATACAAAAGTCATAACTATGAGTAAGAATATATGAACTTAAATGTTTGTGATTGTTTGAATGCACTCCATTTAACATTAATAAGAAAAAAAAAACTCTGAGAACTAATCTCATACTAACTTCTCTACAGATATATTTTCCAACACAAATCATAACACACGTTATCTACATCAATGTCATACGAGCATGCTAGAATAATTTATTACAAAAATAAAATTTTAAAAATAGTGTTGATACATGATAAATCATTTGATGAACACTAAATATCATTCTTTGATTTCTAATTTTTTTTCTCTAACCTAAAAATTAGGTTAATTTTGTGTTACAAAATTATCATGTTTTAGATATCTAATTGATTGTAATATGAAAAAAAATTCACACATTAGGATTATTTATACTAATTTAAAAATCAACCTAATTAATACATGACAATATATATGAATAGAAAGTGAATATATATATATATATATATATATATATAT
>Ga0123340_1005399_pt1 | contig 12141 bp, 5 predicted proteins | sample SirMexnodulemix_FD_89961 | JGI IMG/M metagenome (GOLD analysis project Ga0123340, IMG submission 89961) | Root nodule microbial communities of legume samples collected from Mexico - Siratro Mexico nodule mix | ecosystem: Host-associated > Plants > Roots > Nodule | place: Mexico: Nepantla... | reverse complement strand
GTTATAATATTAATAATATCAATAAAAATATTAATATTGTTAATAATATTCATCTTTACTAATGTTATTATTAATAAATCAATATGAACATTATTAATAAGAGATAATAGTAGTTTTATCTATAAATATAAGTTCTTAAGTATTACCCACGGACATAGGTCTGTAGGTATTATCCACATACATAGGTCTGTAGATATTACCTACAGAAATAGTTCATGGGTAATACGTATAGACCAATATTCGTGGGTAATACCTACATATATGTGTCCTTGGGTAATATTTACGAATCTATATCCGTGGATAATACCTACGGACTTAAATCCGTGGATAATATCTACAACCATACGTAATAATTCGTAGATAAATTGAGTTTTTCTTATAGTGTTTCTTATTTCTTATAATAACAAAAAGTTAGCCAGAATAATTATACAGACTGAGAGTAAAAGACTCTTAAAATGATATTTTATTTTATTTTATACAAAATGGAGATACAAAATATAGTAGTGATTTCTCTTAGAAGTTAAGTGAATTCTAGATAATGTGATGATGATAAACAAAATTTTTCAGAAGGTAAAAAGGAATAAAAGAAGGTAGATTTTGAGTCAGTATTATAATATATAAAGTTTGTCTCTCTCTCTATGATACTGGGATAATTTTTAAGAAAACTTATAATTTAATTTCTGATTTTTTTACCAATACCTTTAGAATTCATTTCAAAAATATTGTAATTTTCATAGTTGTGAAATATTTGTTTAAATTTATTATAAATAATTCTGTTTTTTAATCAATAAAAAATATGTACATATACCCATGTACGGCATACCATTAGAATGGTTACATTGAATCTCTCTTTCTTAGTGAATCGCACCTCAACTTTTAATAATTGATTATAAAATTATTCTACTCAAACCATTGTTTTTTGGATTGTAGTGATGATACCGTTGAGTTTCTTTAATTTTATAAGTAATAAAGTTGGAATACCATTTTAAGTGTTTGAATTTATTTTATTCATGTTAAAAAAAAAATTATTCTACTATGATATAATTTCTTTCATTATTAACACTTTAACCTTATATCAATAATTTAAGTTACTAAAAAATTATTTCGTGCTTCAACAACTATATTTCTTTATCCTAACAGTCGCAATGACCACAAATGATGTTGATTTAGAACCATGCATGTGGGTCATATACCAGGTGTGTGAAATGAAAATCCAATCTACAAACATAATGGACGGATTTTATCTGGACATAACAAACAACATTCTTTACTCTTACATACAAGGAGGAAAAAACAGAGGAGAAAAAATAGAGAAAAAAAGGAAAATAAAAATTATTTAGTTGAATAATGAAAATAAAAAAAAATTGTTTAATTTCTTCGTTTGTAGGAAAGAAGAGAAGAGAAGAAAAATAAGTTTTTCGATAAAACTAACTTTAAAAGAATTTTGCAGAATATTTGAGCTAGTAACATAATATGAAGGAACTTTAAGCGCTGGGAGAGGGAGCTTCAAAACATAAATATGAGTGAAACTAGATTAGCCAAAGTGGTGAGCTAAAAAATAACTACTGTACTCAGCCCACGTTTTATATATATATATCAAATTTATCAGAAGGCGAAATTTTGAACATTGATAATGAATTGTTTCATATGTAAACAAATGAAAAGGTTCATATTCGACCATCAAACACAGTGAAATTCTGTTGTACAGAATCCACTTTATTTCTACCAAGTTCATAAAGTTCTACATTTTTATTATTTCATATGCTCCAAGCACACCATTACAGAAAGAAATAACCAAATTCTCCATTTGGGTTATTAAGATGCCTTTCCAACGCAACCCTTCTGCACACGGGGCAAAGGTTCTTCTGCAGGAGCCACTCTTTAATGCACTCAAAGTGAAACTTGTGGTCACATAAATGCAGCTTCCCGATTTCGGAGCCGGTTTCAAATTCTTCCTATAGATGGAAACAAATTTTGTAAGAGAAAGGTTAAAAGAAGACTAAGATGTGAACATGCACACAATTTCCACAAAAAGAGAGAGTTAAGGAAACAATGACCTGAGCAGATACAAATACTATTTACATCCAATAAAATAATAGTCAAACTTAGTATAGTAGAAATGTGATACAGAAATATTTATTTTCACAACTATAGTTAAAGAGTTTCTTGTGTTGGTTAACCTCTCCAAATAACTATGAATCGAAATGTAGCAGGACTCACCAAACAGATGGTGCATTTTTGTTCATGCTCTTCTGGACCATCTCCAGCAACTTCCAGAAAAGTCTCACGCTCCATGTGCCGCATGATCGTTTCGAGAGCTAGTCCCGTAGACAGTTCAGGGTTCTCTACCTGCTTCAAATGATAATTTTTAGAGCAATCTTCCTCTCAAACTAGAATTTCAAATATGCTAGACAGAAATTGTAGGAACCTTTCAAATTTTATTTCCAAAAAATAAATTAAAAAGGCCAATTTGTAAGGAACAAAAGTTTCAGAGACAGACAATGAAATGCTAAATGCTAGATGGATTTTAGGAAAAGTCAGGGCCCTTTTATTTGGTGCTAAAGGAGAATTCAAAGGATTGAAGAACACAGACCAATTTCATAGGCCGCATTATAAGATTTTAGCAAAGGCTTTGGCTAGTAGGAAAGTAATGGAGAAATTTGATCGTGAATATATTTTTTGGGATTTCTCAGACTACATGGGTTGAAAAGAACAATGAAAAATAGAGGGGGTGGAAACTTCATGGAATAGAGCTTAAACCCACAAGTGCTACTACTACTATGATGAAATGTAGGAAGGGTAAGCATTACTATTTCTGTCCTGGGAAACTATATAAATAGGAAGAAGAGTGAAAAGAAAATAAAGAGAGAAAGTATACTATATGTTATGAAAAGGAAGATAAAATTAGATAAAAAGAAAAGGGATAAACAAATAGATGAGAAAATGAAGGCAGGTATATAATATTGACTCCGTTTCGTACCTCAAACTTCTGTAACACGAATGGTAAAGGAACATCAAGTCTCCCAAGATTACAATTATCAAAAGTCATGACAAATTAAAAGCAAACTGAATATTATTATGAACCGTGGAAACATTGAATATAATGACCTCAGCAGGATACTAATAATGCACATTTGAGGAGTAAAAACAGAAAATAAAGAAAAAAAAATATGTAGAAGCAGAATGTGACGGATGAGATAAATGTCATGAGAAAAGAAGGAAAATGATAGAAATGATGATGTAAAAATGAAAAACAAGTGTACAAAGTTTATTTATTTATTTTTATAATAAGTTATGCTTTATAGCAACCATAATTCAAAATTGTTTGAAAGGTGGCTTGGTTAAATCATTTGTGCGAAAATCACTATAAGAGCATGCAGATACATTTGTGCAAAATCTACCTCAAAGATTAGACCGTGACCATTGTTGCTCAGAGAATCCAAGATAGATCGAACCTGTATGGAAAAAATATATATGAAAATAGTTTACTAGTGAAGCCTAAATTAGTTACCAGATAAATTAAGATGGTAAACAAACTAATAAATTCTGCATCAATCGGGAAAGAGAAAAGAGTGATAAAATTTTCAATTAAAAATATGTTCAAAGTGTGTAATAATGAGTCAACACGTATACGACTTTAATGCATCCAAGTTTAATTGATTTTAATTATACAAGAACTTTTCAGGATTGAATTAAGGAAACTCGTGTAATTCTGTTGTCATGGATGGTATCGGAAAGAAAAATAAAGAAATATAAGACTAGTTGTTGGAGAATCTACAAGTTCTGCAATAAGCCTTCACAAAGACTCAATATCAATATATCTTGTCAAAATAGCACACACAAACTATACGTAATACATTGGTTTGGTTAGGATCAACGAGAAATATCGCTTCTAATTGGGGCAGTATATATAATTTACATTTTTTTAAGATATACATGTTACATTAAGTTCCATCATAAAAATTCATACACAAAGCTGTATATTATCAACAAATTTTAAATAAATATACGAAACTCCAACAATAGAAATGATCAGCTAATTAGCAATATTAAGATTTAATCTTCTTACTTTCTAAACAAAAACACGGCACTTAAACAGTTCTTTTCCACTAAGAATTTAGGACTAAATCATCTCACTGTATTCAGAAAAAAATTTAACAATAATAAAAAGGATAAACATGCATTAACACTACTGTTTAACACCTTAAGGGATTCAATAAAGAACTATAGATATAGTAAGAATATAAAGTGATAATAACATTAAGAGGTGTTAAGTCAATTGCATGTTTGTTATAGATGTAAATATATTTAGTTGTTTTCCCCTGAATATCAATCTTATATGAACTATTTAAGGTTTAGGGAAAGACCCGACCTTCATTTTTCCTACAGTATATATAAAAGTTGTTTTATTAACTATATCGTTACCCTAAACCCTAACAAATGAACTTCAGGGTGTAAAGTGAGCCTAAAATGTAGGGCTACCTAAGAAGGTAAAAGCATGGAGCGTACCTCAGATGGAAGCCTACTTCTGGTTTCAGAAGAAAGAATACTGGGTGGAAATGCAGATGCTGATGTTTGCTGAGGACCATGATGGTTCTGAGTGCCAGAGCTGCTTGCTGCAGCAGAATGGTTCATTCCTGGTGTGCCCTGTGGCGAAACCCAAGTTGAAAAGCTAACATGTTCATAAAATGGAATTATAATATCCACCCTTGGGTGGGGGCAGTCAATGGGAGGAGTAGAACTCATGAATATGTTGCTAACAATGGAGGTAGCACTGGTCATGAATGGACCACCCATAATAGACACAGGCCGACCAGAATGGTAGCGTTGGAGAGGACGAGGATGCTGAACGGTATGTGCTGAAGTTCCGCTGAAAAAGAAACTCGCTTGGCTTGGTGGTGGAGCATGAGAAGCACTTCTCCCAGTATCAGTATTCTGGTTTCTGTTAGCACCAGGATTGGGTGGTGGAACAGGTGTTCCTGCATTGGGTGGTGGAACAGGTGTTCCTGCATTGGGTGGTGGAACAGGTGTTCCTGCATTGTGTGGTGGAACAGGTGTTCCTGCATTGAGTGGCCTCACATTGTTGTTAGCTCCGACCTCGGACTCAGTAGCAGCTCTTTTAGCCTCTCCTGCCTGTTGTTGTCCCATGTTTGAACTTTCACCGGGACAAAATTGTCCAGAGCCACTGAAAGTTCTTTTTCTTGGAATGTTCAAGGTGTTGGAGCTGCTTCCAACATGGAAGCTTGAAAAGGACATGTTATAATCTGGTGGTGGAAAATTCAGGTCTTGAGCAACAGGAAAACCAGTGACAGCATCATCGATGTTGTCACCTTGTGGAGGGAGATTCAGTTCGAGCTGGAGATTAGGAGTTTCGTGAAGAGGAACAGTGCTGAGACGGTTGTTGTTGGAACCCTGTTGAAGGAGATTCTCTTCTGCCTCAGGAAACCCTTCAAGGAGCCCTTCCTCATTTTGGTTGTTTCCGTTAGCTTCGCCACCTTCAACAAAAAGGACATCAAATTATTAAAGAGTGTTCACAAAGAAAATGTTCGATAGAGGGGAATGACTTCACCTTGAGGATTCATTGTTCCTAAACTTCCGAAAGTAACTACACCTGCATGAGAGCCCAAAGAAAATATTATCAAACATAGTAATATTATTTCAAAATACTAACTAATTTGCACGATTCTGCTAAGTGGCACTGCAAAGCAGCAGTGTCTAAATGAATTGAAATAATTGAATGCGTCACCGGAGTACATAATCTAAGAATGGATTGAATATATATGAAATTCCTGTAAATATACGATTAACTATGGATAAATTTGGTTTATTTAATATGTAGTCATATAATAAATTATATTACCAAGAGATATATTTCTAATTAAACAAAAATCTTTACAAACAGGCACAGGGGATTTCAATCCGTTCCCACCTGATAAATTATATCCCAACCCATTTCAACAAAATGTTGTATATAAACGATGATTATACAAATATATTTATAGATGACGAAATATAAGCTACCATATGCTCATGTGAAAGTATTTTTAATCTTCTTAACATCATCTTACTTTAGGCTCGCATAATCTCATAACACAAATGCAGTGCAATTGAATGTAAAATGATATGGGTACTATAAATGCAGTATACAAATCATTTGTAGAATGAGAAAATCAGCAGCCAATTATTCCTTACAAGAATAAGCAAACACGAATTATCACACAAAACATTATCAAAATATGAATTGCATTGCAGATAATTAAAAAGACTCTAATATAAATGTAAAGCAAACTTTCTCATTATGTTTCAATTGAATGTCATTAGTACAATCATAAATGTCTCAAAGTTTGTGTATATGGTATCTATATATAAATCTTTCATTAACTTTTATGATAATTGAAGGTGACACAGGGTATGGATAGAAATACCCAATTAATACGTTTATATGAAGAACAATATGTTCTTGCGATAAGTAATATATTTCCTACAACCTATAGGTTCATCCTAAAGCTATGTGCCCACACACGATGTTAAGAAAAAAAAAAAACAGGTCACTCATTTGGAAGATTCCACTTAAAAGTTTGTTTAAACTTAACATAAGTATTTTTAGAATAAATACTTTTAAAATAACTATTTATTGAAGAGGAAAATAATATTTACTAATTAAAATAAGAAGAAAATTACTTATTTATTTTAAATAGACAGATTAATAAAACAGAAAATAAAAATTACTTGTTTTATTAAATAAAAACTTGTATTTAAAAAAAAAATACAAACAGACAAACTAGTCAAATGCTTGAGTGAATGCCTTATTATATGAATGCCTTATTATATGACAGCTATTTTCTTTCTCTAGTTCTATGTCGATCATTAAGGATCATTAAGGGGCATTAATGATTTGATATAAAAAATTATAATATATTCATATCTTTTAATACAAAATATTTAATATTTTATTTTTTCAAAAAATAATTATTATCTTATAAAACCAACATGTTTATAAACCTCTAATTCAGACTGGTTTAAAACTTAAATTTGTCTCGGAGACTAAATAAATCAAATAAAAAAAAACTCAAATTAATTCAGATTATAATGCTTTAATCTGACAAATTTAATTTTACAAATTTGTTAGATCATTTAATTGGATTAAATTCCTTTTCGCGGCTGGCTTATAATATCATAAGCCAAAATCTCATTCAACCCTGTAGGCACCATTCAATGACTACATTTCTTTTATTCCGACATTAATTTTATTAATTCTGTAAAAATCAAAACATAGAATTTATAGATCTCTCCTACAACAGAAATTCCTTCTTCGGAAATCGAGTCAAATTGCGCCCATCCTGATTTACCATCTTATAGACTCACTTTTCCTTAATTTTATCATTTAATTATAAAAAATCATAAAAATTATATTTTGATACCACTATTCATTATTTACATATATTTAATACTTTTTTATTTAATAAAATATTATATAATAATGAAATAACAATGTATTTCAGTACAAAATGATTGTATTTTATTGTGTGTAATATCAAAATATCAGTATCCAAAAATCATATCATTTTATAAAATATAATAATACTCTCACACTGCACATGATAAAATACAACAATTTGATATTGAAATAATTTATTATTTTATTATTATATAAAATTTTAGAATAGAGCAGTATCAAATCAAAATCAATGTAATTTTTAAACGTCAAAGTATAATTTTTCTATAAAAGAACATCTCTACACTAAACAATTAGAATTTCTTTTTAGAATAGATAATTAAAACAAAAATAAAACTTCAAAACAAAATTAATAAGGTTGGTTGCAATCGAAAACCCAAATAATTGGTTAACAGAAAAATTGAAAAAAAAAAAGGGATTTCTTTTATGAGTAAAATAAGATCTATAAGGCACGATGAATGTTCAACGAAAATAAAGCATGCACATATCAAGACCCATTTTAATCAACAAAATCAAGAATCAAAAGGGGCAAAAAAGAATAAAAGAGACCCAATGGAACAGTAAATCACATATAAAAGGAGAGAGACAAGAGGATACCCACTAGATCTGTAGAAATGAGGGCTCTGAACAGCAAAAGTTGACAGCACTGAGCACCAAAACTGTCTATTGCAGTGAAGAGTGAAGAGAGAAGGCTGAGACTCCTCTCATTTATAATCACAATTAATCAGTGTTAATCAGTGTTGACGTGTAAACGTAGAATTTGGATTATTGTAGAAATTCTCTTTCTTACTTTGATGTGAAATGAATTTATTACTTTCATAAACACATGTCAAGCATCTGTCACCTTTCTCCCTCTTTCACTCACCTTTTTCACTGGTCCCGTTGGTTCACAGCTCTTCTGTATCCCTCTTTTACCCCTCTGTATCCTTTGTTTCTTTTTTCAGCTTTTTTCAGGAAAATACGGTCAATGAATTATAGAAAGAAAGCAATAAATATCCTGAGTTACTCATTTAGTTCAATAAATTTAAATATATTATCTTTAATCTGTTTAATTGTAACGACAGCAAGCATTAATAGTTGTATTTATGCCTTGTTCAAAACTAGGGGTGAGCAAGTGGCTTTAATTACTAGTACACAATTAATTAGATGAAGGGTTGAGATTTTGATGTGTAGTTCATCCATTTCCTACTATGTAATAATAATATGGTAATTTAAATTATAAATATTTCTAATTGAGTTTTAATCCTGGATTATAATTAAGTAATTTAATTTATAAAATATTAATTTATCCAATTTAAAATATAATTATATTTTAATATTTTCAATAAAAAAATTTAAATATTATATATAAATATTAAAATTTTGAAAACAAAAACTCGGGTGTCAAGGTGCAGCTGCCTTCAACACGTTTTAGTCGCTGGTCTGGCCCTCCTATAGGCTGAATCATATACCAATGTATTTCTGTCATAGTTATTGCATGTTCAAATTAACATAAATTTATTGCCTTTATTAATTATTACAGACTTAAATTCAAGAAAGTAAACAAAAAACAAGGCTATTTTTCAGCTATTAATAATAAAGCTATTAAAAGCTATTTAATTAATCTTTATTGCTAGCATTTGTTCTCATTAATCTCTTCTTGTCAGTATTCTATAATTTGATTAACTTTTGCACTACAATACAAAAAATATTTAGAGACCAATATTTACCTATCAAATAAAATAGTTGCTAATTATGATCAAAATAGTCATTAAATTAAATTTTGATTGCTAAATAACTACAACAAGATAGAAGTGATGATTAAATTTAGTGACCAATTAAATAAATAATTGGTATCTAACATTACATACTAAAGTTTTAGTGACCCATGTTATTATATTCTAAATTGGTATCTAATTATGTTAGAGACTAATTTAGAATCTAATAATATATGTCACTAAAATATTGGTAGCTAATGTAGATACCAATTATTTGACTTAATTGGTCACTAAATTCAATTATTATTTCTATTTTATAATTATTTAACAGTCAAAATCTAATTTAGTGATTATTTCGGTTACAATTAATAATCATTTTATTTGGTAGTTAAAAATTGGTTTCTAAATAATATTTTCTTGTAGTGTTTGGCTTCCATCGTCGGTAAACAATAAACAATTTTATGTTTAATGAGATTTTTAAATCTGTCTAATGAATGCACATACTGAAATGAATGCACATACTGAATTTGGATGTGGCTTTGAAAAGGTTGAATGGTGGTGAAAGTGAATACAAGTTTTTTAATTTTGTAAATAAAAATATGATTAAAAATTATTTTATAAAGTTTCTATCTGTGTTTAATTTTATGGATAATTTAAAAAAATAGTCATTGACAAAGTTATTACATATGATGCACCTACTATCTAATAACAAGGTTTTTCTTCGTTTAAAGTGGAAATGCTAACTTTTATTTTCCCAATGAAATTGACCAATTATTACATAACTAAGAAAAACCCGCAAAAGGAAAATACTAATACATGTAAAATATATTAGTACAAATTCACATATAATAGGTCAGTTTTTTCAAAACATAACTATGGCCGATTTAGTTATAACTTTGATAATAATTTTAGCAATTATCTGTTTATTTCTTCTATATATTATTTATGGACAACATAATGAGAAAATCGGTATTATGAAAAACACAGTTCAATTTAGAATAATAAATAGTTCTCTATTTTGATTTATAATTACTAATTTGGGTTAAGGTCAAGCAAACATAAACTATGTAGAATGTCAAAAAATATTAGGAAAAAAACAGTGGAATAAAGTGATTTATTTAGTTTTTAAATGAAAATATATAAATAGTTATAACTTATCAATATTAAATAAAACTTTTTACTTTTGACAAATATATGGCCTGAACGTTTATATTCCTTCCAAATCCACTTTTACTTTATAAAGTAAAAATGGATAAACATTAACCTTTTAATAAATTTAATTGATAAATTATTACATAATAATAAAACATTATTTTTCTGATCAAATTAAACATTATTCTTGTAGTTAACGAGTTGGATAATCGATTCTTTCAAGTAGAAGAAGGTTTTTGATCTTTGATATTGTCTTTAATTAATTACTTTTTTTGAAATAATTAATAAAATGTACATATGGCATTCAAATTTACTAAAAATAATTAATAATTTTACTAGAGATCAAAATATAATTAATTATTTCACTCAAATGTGTCTTTAACTCATAAATAAGTTTTAGAAATACAAAATAATTAATTATTAATAGAAACAATTGATTATTTTTCTCTCTTTTTTAAATGATTTATCAAAGCATATTTAACCATACAACCTATCTTTATTCTTTTACCAATATGTCAACTCAATTTTCGAGTATGAATTTTTTTTTTTAGAAAATGTAATATCTTAAAAAATGGCTTCATAATAAAAACCAATCTAGAATTTAGTTTTATAGATAAATAAAATAAAACATTAATATTTTTTAATAGAAAAGTTAAAATTTATAGAAAATTTAGCTATTCAGTTTTTATTTTTATAACAAAATAATCATCTCTCTAAAATTGTTTCTCTTGAAAGTTCTCAACCTTCTCTCTAGATTTCTAATCTCATCTGTTATCAGATTGATAATGGTATTGCATAGAACAAGAGTGTCCGATTAGATTCTTGAGCAAAGTTAGATTGTCTGTGATTTTAGGTTTTTGGAACTCGTTTGAGGGTCTTTACTCTATACAGGTAAGGGAAACTAATTGTATGTTTTTTTTTTATGTTAGTTTGAAATAGAGATTTATCTAAAATGATGATATTTGATAAGGGAACTTAATTACATGTTTTTAATAGATATTGTAATAATTTGTTTTATTAAGTATGAATTGGATGAATTTGAATTAAATAAATATTTATGTATTATATGATGTAATATTAATTGTGATCGAGACATAGTATTTTTAAAAAGAGAGATACCTGTGTTGATATTGATTAGGATGTGAATTGTTTGTGGATTTGTATAGAAGAATGTATCCTAACTATCCTGTAGATTGGAATCATATAGATGAAGATTATAATGTGGTGAGAGTCTAAAGAGATCCATTTGATTACGTCACGGTGTGAAAAAGAATAGTTGGACCAGATCATATGGATAAACAAGTTCATATGAATGCACTACAGTGTGAAAAAAGAACTAATTTGACCAAATCATATGGATTAACAGGTTCGTAAGAATGCGTTACGACATGAAAAAGAATCGATTGGATAAGATCATATGGAATAATAGGTTCATATGACTACGCTACAACGTGAAAAAGAATCGATTAAAGCTGATCATATGAATTAAGTTTATATGACTGTACTAGGGTGTAAAAAGGAACCGATTGGACCAAATCATATGGATTAACCATGTCACGTGAGTGTGATGTGTTAAATGATGATGTGATGTATGAGATGAATTATGAAAGTTTGATTTGTTTAGTTTAGTTGTGCTAGAAATTTAATTTATGAAAAAACATTTGTTTAAAAAAAAAACTCTCTAGCTTACCCTTCTTTTTGTGTAGTGTTCATTGTTAAGACTTTATTCGGCAAGTGTACCGAGTCACAAGTAATATAGATTTATAAAGTAAGGATGTCGATCCCACAGAGAACAGTTTTGTTTTAGAATTTAGCGTCACTACTCACTAAGCAAAT
>Ga0123340_1005396_pt1 | contig 12144 bp, 5 predicted proteins | sample SirMexnodulemix_FD_89961 | JGI IMG/M metagenome (GOLD analysis project Ga0123340, IMG submission 89961) | Root nodule microbial communities of legume samples collected from Mexico - Siratro Mexico nodule mix | ecosystem: Host-associated > Plants > Roots > Nodule | place: Mexico: Nepantla... | reverse complement strand
TATATATATATAAAGAGAGAGGAGTATAATTGTGATAATGAAATGTATGTTACATGCATTTATTTCAAATTTATTTTCCATTAATAGTTAGTTTTTTGGTTCAAGCTTCTTATATTCCATTATCCCTTTCTTTATGTTGTGCATATTAAATCTTATATGAAGTCCTCTTAATTTTTTACATGGATATGATTCAATTGTAAATATTAGAATCTTTTAAGCTTTTGGTAGTGTTTGCTTACTTGAATGGTTTAAGTGTATACACACAAACTTAAATATTTAAGACTTGAAGAGTATGTCTTATGAAGATCTTGTCATCTTTGATTCACATTTTGACTTCTTGTTTGCTAGATTGTAGAAAATATCATTTATATTTTCTTATTCTTTAGACATTATTTTATGCGTAGTACTTTTCATTCCTTATATATTTTTTGATAATTATACCAATTATATTTTTATTGTGTTATGGATTGTTGAGTTCATTAGGTATTTTTTTTAGAATGCAAAAGTGTAAGTGTGGGGAGAAGTTTGATGAGAATATATTTATTTATATTTAATACCTTTTAATATTAGGTTTATTGGACTGTATTTATGTTAAATTTGAAAAGAGTTTTAAGCTGATGTTGAATTGAACTTTCAAATATTTTTACAAAATATTAGAAAGAAATAATAGAAAGAATGTAAGTCCTTTATTAAAACAATTAATAGTGAAAATCTTGAATGCATAACACAAAATCAATTAATTAAATCATAAAATCAATCACCAATTAATCTCAAGCTTCAATAAAATGAATAATATCAACATGAGAACAAAATTGGGCATTAGAAAAAAACTTGTTTTGGCCAAGACTGAATTTGAAGTGTTGTATTACACTCAAAGAATAAATGAAAAATGCTTTCCTCCCATTTTCTATAAAAACAAGTAGACCAATCCTATATGGAACCTCCTTCTTAGTAAACATGAAATTATGCAACAACTTCCATAAAACCTAAACCTAAGTTTTAGCATGTGGGATGAAATTCACCCAAATCAAATGATCCCAATCACAAGAAGAATGAGGAAAAAGAAAGAAGTTACTAGCAATCTAGTGAGATAACACTCCAAAATCCTTTAAAGACCAATTAGGTACATCTGTCAACTCAAAAATATTCAATTTCTTTAAATTATCCAAACCAAGCATATTAGAATGAAAATGATAAAGACAAACTATTATCAATTTAAGCCTGACAAACTTTAGTAGAAAGTTTTAACTTCTCACTACTAAGGACGCCAATCATCTCAGAGATACAACGTTTAGAATACCAACTATCATTTCAAAATTAATCTGCTCTCTATTACTAACATTTCTTCCACTTATTATGTTTAGTTTTACCTTTTCAAGAGATGAACTTGGAAGAAATGTTAGACATATGTTGGGTAAAACAAGTTTAGTCATTTATAGTATAAAAGTAACTCCTAAATAATAAAACGAAAAAAAGTCTTTATCACAATAAAACAAATCTTTAATTTTCCTATTAAAACGAGTTTAGTCATCTATAATGTAAAAATACTCTTAAAATCATTTAACCATTAACCGAGACCATACCATATGTTTGAAGGAAATTCATGAGATTAGTAAGAATGCTGTAAGTAGCTTAAAAAAACAAAAATATCATCACTATATAAAACATAGATAGAAAAGAATAACACTTATTAGTCATGGCAAGCATTTTTTGATATTCTACCAAAGTCAATATCCTCCTACGCAACACTTCCTCAGGTGGACAAAATAGAATGAAAGTAAGAGAGCACCCTCGTTTAAGTCCTCCATAACAACGGAAAAAACCTACAAGGTTTTCATTACCCTTAAAGAAAGAAGAGTCAATTTTAAGATACTAAGAATCCAACCATTAAAAATTTGATGAAAGTTAAACTGCTTCATAACTTGGATTAAAAAAAAAAAAAATCTCAACTAAGAATATCAAAATCCTTTTTTTTAGTATCAATCTTGAGGACTACATTCCCCGTTATAGCTTCAGAAGTAATACAAATACACTTTTTAATTTTGCCTATCTTTGAAAAAATTGTTCTAGTGTGGAGAAATAATTTTAAAGGCTATTAAAGCAAGTCTGTCATTCAATGTTTTATAAATAACTTTAAATCTGAAGTTAGCCACAACAATGGGTCTAAAATTCTTCACAGACTCAGCTTAACATTCATCCCAGATAAAATTTAATTCTGAAAAAAAAATTTGTTGCAAAGTTTTACATACATCTTTCTCAATATAATATCCAATGAGAATGATAGAAGCAACACTCCCAAAATCATCTGGCCCAGGAGTATTGTTAGCCTTAAGACTAAAAACAAATCTCTTAATCTCGTCATAACAGGGGCAGCCTATGCGATTTTTATTATTTTCATCATTGACCAACTTAGGAATGCATGAGGAGACCAATCTTTCCCTTTCCCCAGTAGCATAAAAAACACTATCATCAGCAACATATAAATTTTTATAAAAATCCAAGATACACTCTTCAATGTGCTTAAAATCTTCCAAAACTAAATCTTCTTCCACAAGCCCATATATACCACTCGCACTGTGCCTTTTTTTAGCCATGGTATGGAAAAAAAAATGTTTCTAGCAGCCTCCGCAAACCAATTCAGATTTGCTTTTTCCTTCCAGAACATATCGTGCAACCCCAAAGCAGAATTAGAGGCAAGCTTTTTAATGCATCACCAATATAAATTTTAATAAAAAATATTATTTTTTTGACTACTACTTTAAGAAAATTCTTTAACATTTTTTATTAAAATTTCTTTAACAATCCATAAGCAAAATATTGATTTATATTCAAAGGTTTAATACCATGTCGGTTTGAAAGTTACACAAATTAATTCATTTGCACTATCAAGCCCATTTACTCCATGAGTGAAGATGTATTAGTCTAATGTAAGGAGTATATGTCTAAAAGATATAATTTTTTTTTATATATATTTTTGAAGCTTAGAATGTATAGGATTCTACATGGCAACACGAAAGGATATTAAATGTGAGAACATAAAAGATCTCAATGAAGGTGACGTTTGAATATAAAGATTCATAGCTGTGTAATACTAAATATACGGACTTCATAACTTTTGTAGTGTGTAGTAGAGGCATCCATCAAATGCGAAAAGAATATGTATATGAATAAATAGAAGAAAAAGAAAATGTTACCATAAGAATATATACTTTAGAAGCAGCTAGAGTTGGCTTATGCCCAAAGTTTCTTCTTCATTCAAAATTCCAAAACCAAGTGATCAAGCAATTCCCTCTTTTGTGAACTTTATGAAAAGGTAACTCTATAAGACTGAACCACAGCAGAATGACACCATGTCAGAACAACAAAAAAATTGTGTTAATTTATAACAAGTTTCAGTCTCTCTCCATCCATTATCTTACCTAAAAACACCAAGATGAATGCATACGGTACCACAATTTTTGCACACTTATTTGGCCTCCTTGCTCTCATCCTCTTGCTTGTTTGGTTGCTGCATTATCGTGAGGGCATTGAATATGATTCTGACGATCCATTTCGCGTTTTCAATGTAACACTTTGTGTCTTTCTTTAAGCACAAATTCACATTCTACTGAATTCATATGTGAGTTCTTTTTTCAGGTTCACCCTTTTATGATGTTCTTCGGGTTCATTTTCCTTGTTGGTCAAGGTATCCTACTCTCACATATTTCATTTACTTTGACGAATGAATTCATGTGGGTAAATGGAAATTTGGTCCCACAAACATGAACTAGATCTTTGTACAATGATTGATTAAGTTGGTGTGAAATTTGAGCAGCAATACTAGCATATCAAACGGTGCCAGGAACACATGAGACGCAGAAGATCGTTCACTTGACACTGCATCTGATTGCTATAATTCTTGGGATTGTTGGTTTGTGTGCCGTTTTCAAGTTCCATGATATGGTCAACTTGCCAGACGTATACAGCCTCCATTCATGGATTGGCATTGGCACCTTTTGCTTGTTTGGCTTGCAGGTATATCATGTTAAACTTTACTTTCTATACTCTTTTAAATTTATGTCATGTCTAATATATCATTTTAATATTCACAATTAAGATTTATTTTTTTTTCCTTATAAGTGGTTTTGAAAACAATGTTAAAAAGTTTGATGATTTATGTGATGACTATGTGGGTGAAGTGGCTTTTGGGTCTGGCATTCATGCTTCAAGGATCTGCACAATCAAGGAGTGCAATGGCCCCATGGCATGTAGCAGGTGGTAGAGCACTATTTTTCATGGCAATTTGTGCTGCACTAACAGGGTTGATGGAGAAGTATACTTCCATGAAATTACTGCCACACCAGAGAGAATCTCATTTGATCAACTTCACAGGTCTAGCAATTCTCCTGTTTGGAGTTTTTGTTGATATGAGTCATATGGTCCGTTTTCACTGAATTGCTTTGTTTTTCTCCACTTCATCCACCATTTCTTTTTTCGATTTTCTAATTCTGTTTATTGATCTCTGCAAATGGCTTGTGTAATTTCTCTTCATATCTTAATTTGGATTCTTCTGGAATATAATTTTACCAATTGATGTGGTTTCGTTTCATGCTAAATTAATTTGGTTATTTCTTCCAGTGGCATTATGAACTTGTATCTAGATATGTGTGTTGCTAACCCACTTTCTCATTAGTTACAATTTATATAATACTATAAAATAAGAAGAAATCTTTATTGAATAATATTTGAAGTAAATTTTAATCAATAATAAAAACATGTTTAAAAGAATATATTAGAGAATATGTTATTAATATTCTTACAATTCACATATAAAAATTTCTCAGTGTGCTCTTCTAATTTATGAAAAAATAACTTTCAAATTATATAATCTAGAAGTATTTTTTTTTAAAAGAAAATTTAGATCGTACAATTTCGAAGTTAAAAATAATTTTTAAATTATATAATTTTAAAACTTGTTTAACTTTTACATTATGCAATTTAGAAGTTTTTTGACTTTTCGATTATTCAATACATAAATATTTTTTAAAAAAAATTAAATTGTACAACCCAAAAGTTATTATAAACTTTTTTAACTTTCAAATTATACAATTCACAAATATTTTTTTTGCATAAAAAAGTTTCCAACATAACAGAAACTTAGATTGTGTAACTGGAGAGTTTTCAAGATTATACACTTCGAAAGATTTTTTTAAGTATAAAATAATTTTTAGGTTACACAATTCAAAATACTTTATTTTATGACTCCTTCTATAACACAGCACACAGTAAAGAGTGACGACTAAAGCAAGGGGAAGCAACAGTAATTTTAAGTGGTGGTAGCAAAGGGATAGTTTAGTCTTTTAATCATTCCCATGAGGATGCATATGAAAACTAGCGGGTGGAGAAAGAAATGGCCAAGAAAAAGTATGATAATGGGCTCGACTCTCTCTACCCCATTTCTGGACAAATGCTTCCTACACCAAACCATATTCTGAACTCACCATATTACTCATTGAAATGTCAAAAATGCCCTTCACAAAACATTTTGATATTTAATGACATTTATGAAATTTTGAAAAATGGTATCGTTTTTGTTGTAGGAAACATTTGCCCCATTTCTGTCATAAATTATAGAAACGGACTTTTGTAAACTCCCAATTATAAATTGTTCCTTTTATTGGTGATACGAAATCGTTGATATAATCAAACTTAATACTTTAATAACCAATTAAACGTAAGTGATTTAAATTTTATATGTTTTGTAATTCATACAAAACTGAAGAACTTTAATTATAGTAACTAGGAGATCAAATAAACTTTTAAAACAAATTTAAAATTACAACGAAATATAAACTAAATTACTTCTTAGTATGTGTATTTATATAATTTAGTGTCTCCACTATATTAAAAACTCCAATTAAGTCTCTCAATTTTTAAATTAACATGAATATAATCATTTTTTTCAGATTGACACTAATAACATTATCATATAATGAGATAAGGAGACACACATGACAATATGATAGAGTGGACCAATTCGATATTAATTTAAAATTAGAATATTTAATTGATGTTTTTAATAAAGAAAAGATCAAATTGAATATATTATATAAATTTAAGGCCAGAGAAATAATTTTCCTTATTTTATTTAATACATATTGTTTCACAGCGATCTTAGTTTTAAAAAATTATAATATCCCAGTGCCTTTGGACTGTGTGTGTGTATATATATATATATACATGATTTATCATCCCTAAATTATCCACCCCATTTTCTTGGCAATACGAAACTGATTAGTAACACAATGAATGGATTTGTTTAGAGGTACAAAAATCCAAATACCTTTTTCTCATACAATATATCTTCTTAAGTTGCTAATTAACCAATTAAGTAATTAAGATAAACCTTGTAATTTTGTACTTTGAAAATCCTAATTAGCAAACTATATGCAGGGACTTAATTCAAAACCTCACATTAACACAACGGTGATGCTATTTTCAGAATTGAGGGAGCATTTTTTTTTTTTCTTACTGTGATTTAAAGCTGAGTCACATGTTTTTTTTTTTATTTATAATAGAGAAGACAAATTGAATAAAATATATAAATGTGGAGAGCGAAAACAAAATTAATTTTATGAATCTGATGAAAGAGGAAAAATTAAAAATAATTTAAAATTCAAGAATCCAATTGATAATTTTAAAAATAAAGAGAGTGAGTTAAACAAATTATTCAAATTGTCTTACTTACCTATATTTGATAGGGACATTATTTGAAAAGGGACTAAGTTCTCCCACCCACGTCGCAAAGATAAAGGAGTCGTTAGCAAATAGTTGCAATATAATAACCAACATGTATTCAATTTTAAATCTTAAAAACTTAAAACAAATATTTTAGCAAACACCTTTCAAATTAAACATAACTTATTTCTTATCAAATATAAATAATCTTTCTTGATAACATTTTATACCTACAATAAAAATCGGATCGTGTACCTATAAAAGTCGAATCTTAATGAAATATAATTAAGTATCCTAGCATCTAACTTGTTCCACTTTGTCAAAAAAACTAGTTCCACTAGGAAATAAAAGCATCTAGTGTTATATGAATTTGAGAGGTTACTAAAGCGTATAATGATTAGATTTGTGAAGCATGATATAAATTCGATTCTAGCTTATAATATCATAGAAATTGAAAGTGTGTAGACCTCATAAATAAAATAAATAGATAAGAATAAAAGGAAATGAGATTGGTTGGATTGGATGTCACTCACTGATATGAATAATGGAACTATGAATGTGTTCAGATTCCCTTTCATTGTCACCTTGGTGAACTAGTTCCAATGCTGAGTGGCAAAACACACCATGAACGTAAACATATTATTATGGTGGAAGAAACCGCAATCAACGGTGATAAATTAAAAGAACCCACACATAATATTCAAGCCAAGTGCTTTTGATCATTCTACTCTTCTTTATGCTCCATCCACTCAGATTAACAAAATTAATCATTTCAATCTTTTTCTCGTTTAGTAGAATCTTTAATGTAAAAGTATAAATATAAGTATAAGTTTCACACTAAATATAAATAAGAAAATTAAATAAACATATAATAAAAAAAAATTGAACAACATATAACAAAAAATCTATAAGATTTTCATTAATCTATAAGATTTTCATTGTTCTGAAATCTTCCGATAAATTTTCGCTAGAGAAAACCAATCGCTTTATAGATTGCTTCAAAGATTCTTTATTATTAGCACCAATAAAACTAAAATACAAATTTAGTTGTGCATTAAACACTTAATAAATTGTAAGTATGAAAAATACTTAATAAATTTGCTTCCTTACTTCTCTTAAAATTTAAGAAAAGGATTTTCTTAAAGTAATATGAATGATACATACAAATAGACTTCAAGTATAGGACAAATCAAATTCTTAAAGGGCAATGTTAAAATAAAGATTGATATAAATCTATGTGCAAGAATGATATGTGTTCACCAAAAAAAGTCACAAGTTTTAGTCTCACAAGTCTCGTATAAACAGTAACAGAAAGTGCAAAGCTTTTCACACAACTTGTCCAGCTTGACATTTGTGCTCTCTCCATTAATGAAGGAAATAGAAACAAAGATTAAACACCAAAAACTTGAATTTATCAATTGAAAGGCATTCATTCTGGGAACAATCAGAATACCAAGACAGAATATCAATAAATTACACACATTTGAGCAGCATTCTGAGCAAGAAAAAACAACAAAAAGGGTATATAACTAAACCCATTGCTGCTTTGTTGCCTCCATTCTCCGCAACAAACCATCAATCTCTTCTTGCATTCTCTTTTTCATTTTATAGTAATCAAAGTAGGAATTTTCCAAGACTTTCAGTTCATCCATTTTCTTCCTCTGTGTTTCCTCAGTTTCGTGCAAGCAGAGTTTGGAAAGCTTTTCAGCATACTCTTCTTCCATCTGGGCAGTCTTCGTCCTGATCATCCTCTGGAACCCTTCTGCCTCTCTTCTTGCTTCATCTGCCTTGGTTTGGAACATTCTGGCTTCTGCCTCCTTTATCCTCACAATGCTCTCCAAACTTTCAACTCCACCTTTTCTTAATAAAGCCCCCAAATGGAAATCAGCCTCATTTTTCAGTTCACTCAAGATGGAAGCTTTGAGGTCTTTCTGATGATGCAGTTCACTTGACATGGCATCAGGATGTGACCTAGAATAGCCCATGTCATAACCATATTTTGGTAATAGAGGGTTATGTTTTGAAAGAGATGGTGTATTCTTTGTAAGGTTAGTTTGAGAGGCTGCCAAATCCTTTGAAGAAATACCAGCAGATGCAGGAAAATCTGACATGCTGTCTGCATCTGTTTATCAGAATATCATCTGAGAGTTAGATATTATTGTAGTAATTTTATTAAAGCATAAATGACTTCATCAAAATACAAAAATATTACCACCGATAACTAAGCTAAAGAAGGAAAAGGAACTTCTACACAAAAGGACATTTCATAAAACAGTCACATCAAACACATTCAACAAAGTCAAAGATAATAGCAACTGTACCATACTAGCAACTTGAATTTATAACACATCTTTCCAGTTTTCCCAACCACTGCCATTCCAATGAGCTAATACATTCCATTGTTTCCTATCTCATTGAAGTACTTGAGCACCAAATGCAATGATAAGGTGTAAATATCTTAACCAGGAAAGGAAGAAGACGCAAAAGGCTTAAAACTAAGAATTTATGCCGTTTTAGGTATGGATGCTCAATGTAGCTCAGAATTCATTATTCATTTCATGCAAATTGAGCATCAGAAGACAATGGCAATTGAAGTCTAGGAAGTTCAGTGTGTAAAATAACATACCTTCTTATCAAATGTAATATTGAGCTCTACTGATTTATAGACTACAAGATGACTCCATTGATATATATACATGCATTTGTTGCGGTATCAAATGTAATATTGAGCTCAACTGAATTTTCCACCTCATACAAAAGTTGGTGCTGGAAAACTGTGGTTGTCCTTCCTCATTTCTATTTTATTTTGGTCAAGTGGGAAATTGGTTCAAAGTTTCATAAGTAATATGTAAAAAGAGCATAATTTTTTGAGTATCTCATTTTTATCAATCCGTGTATCTCTCATCTGTCAGAAGCACAATAAATTTTATCAACAGTAATGCTTTAACTCCACCACAGCATACACACTTTATCCTCCCTTATTCACAATCCTATCAAATCACAAAAAGAATCACTGGTTTATACTCATTCTCAGTAAAAAAATGGTACTACAAGCAAACCCTTCGTATCATGTGAAAATGTTTTCATGCAACTACAACACTAGAATATACCATATTAAGAGCTGAAGGATTAGCACATCAAGTGTTCTTTCAGCTCAATCCCATCAAAGAAAAATGGATTGATCATTTACTCCTCAGTGATACCAAGCAAGTCATTATGCATTCATAGTGCATCCATAGCACTTAAATTCTGTATCTATGATTGTCCCCTTAGCAGCAAATATTTTTATTTTTAAATCCAAACAAATTTAAATATGAAGACGAAAGACCCAAAGTTCAGACGCTTACAGTTGAAAAATTGTACGATGTAATTGCAAGCGTCCAAAGGAGATACCATTTTAGTTTGAAGCTTTAATAGCATGTCATCAGTTTTAACATGCAATTCCTTCCCTTTGCGATCTTCACTTGCCCTGAAGATCCTCCTTACACAGTCAAGCTCTTTCATCAAGGTTTCAAGACCCCAATCCTTTGCACAACACAGAAACACGTCTTTAACAAAACCAAACATTTCTGAGGCATGTCCACATCCAATACAATGAAACTGCATCTCTGAGGTCCCTGAAGGCCCCTTCAAGCTAGGTCCAGGCTTGATAAGATTTCTCTGAATGCCACAGGTAGCATGGCACCAATGAGAACAAACATCACATCCTATCCAACTACAAGTGTTACTTGCACAATCGAAGTTCAAACAGATAGGACACATGCAAGAACTACAAAAGCCCTTATTTCCTGAGCAAATCTTGCAGTCACAATCATCAACAGGAAGTAAATGCTTGCAGGTTACATTCCTACATCTCTTATACAAGAAAATCTCTACCATCTCAGACAAGTGAAGTTTGCTAGATAGGAAGCTTGCAAGCCCCATCTTGACAGCCACTAAAACCTCTAATTGTACATTATGGCCCTTTGAAAGACTCTCCTTTGTAAGGTCAGATCTTCTATCAAGCCGGTTTTGGAGGCTTACCAGTTCCTCTTTCTTCTCAGGCTTCTCAATGAGATTCTTTAAGTATTCCTTAGTTGATCCTATGACCTCATCAGTAAGCTCCTGAATTGTCAATGCCATGACAGTGATAGACTCTGAAACAATCTCCCTGACAATTCTCTCTGGTCTGGAATGCTTCCTCACCTTTCCCTCATCCAAGCCATCCAAGATTCTCAGATTCTCAGAGTTCCTACCCCTTGAGTCCCCTGACTGAGCCTCAAGCCTTGGCCTGGCAGGCAACTCTGAAGGGAAAAAAGAATGGTTATCTGAACTGGTAGTTTTATACTGACTATTACCTTGCATAAAGGAACTAATACCAGCACCATGGTTGGACAAAGCAACCCCGTCTCCTATTGGCTTGAACCTACTATGCACAGACCCATTGGTCCCCTCTCCACAGTTCCAAATTTGGTCATCTTTGCTCACCGAGTACTCAAAATTATCGGTTGAATTGCGGGTTAGTGAGCAGCTTAGGTTGTGAGAGAAGGGGTGGGAATAGGAGTAAGACAAAGAAGCTGCTGTGTAGTCATTGGAATATGAAGTGAGAGTAGTGGATGGCCTACAAGGTTTAGTCCTAACTACTTGATCACCATTCTGCAAGGCGTTTGAAGCTGTGAGGGAAAGTGACACATCAGGCAAAGCAAGAGAGAGATTGAGCGTCTCCAGTTTTTGCTTCTTCTCCTTATTACTCTCCCTCTCAACAACTTCCTCAAGGGATCTCTTTGAAGAATCCTCTCTTGGCTCACTCAAGCTGAGGAAATCTCTTTCCACCCATTTTCCATCCTGATTAGAGTTCTCACAAACCACAACCTCTTTCCCTTTGTGGCTTACTCTCTCGAAGGAATTCAGCAAGCTTTTACCAGGATTCTCTTTCTCAGCAAAACTCAGTTTTGGGTTGTCGCAAAGGTAGCTGAGGGTCAACTCTTGGAATCCCGAGCTTCCAACAACAACCTCGGTGGGTTTTGGGTGAAGAACCCCATCAACACCTCCACCACCACCCACCTTCGAATCTCTCAGAAATTCAACACCTTTCTCATCTGGGTACTCCTTGTTTGCCTCAAAATAGTGCCTTGAGAGCTTGCTCCTAGAGTTCTCACCCTCCGATTCAGCAGCACGATCTTTACTTCCAATCATGGCCAGAGGAATGAACGAGAGAAGAGAAGATTGATGGGGCAATTCAGAAAATAAAGGGAGAATAGGAGGTTTTGGTTTCGGAAACTCGGCCAGGAACGGCAGGAATTTCCTGTTTTTGTTCTAGTGTTCCCACTGGGTTTAATAAAAGACGGCGAAGTTTTTGCGCGTGTGATGTAGATTACAGTCTTAACCCTCCAAAGTGGAGACAATTACTCTCAAGTGGACCACTTTTTTTTTTTTTTTTTTTTTTTT
>Ga0123340_1005395_pt1 | contig 12144 bp, 8 predicted proteins | sample SirMexnodulemix_FD_89961 | JGI IMG/M metagenome (GOLD analysis project Ga0123340, IMG submission 89961) | Root nodule microbial communities of legume samples collected from Mexico - Siratro Mexico nodule mix | ecosystem: Host-associated > Plants > Roots > Nodule | place: Mexico: Nepantla... | reverse complement strand
TATTAATATTATCTAAAAAAATGTAGGTAATTATGAATATAGATTCCTAGTAATAATCTATTGATTTTTTTTAAGTAATGCTAAATTCACTTGTACATTTTTATCCGTACGTAATTATTTATAAACTTTTTGGTAAGTAAAATTCATATGTAATATGAATTTTTTATAGATAAAGATCTATAGATAATATTAAATTTACCTACAAATCTTGATTTGTATGTAATAATCATTAGGTAAATTAAAATTATTTTGTAATGTTAGTAATATATAAAATATGTAAAAGGTAATTTAGGACAACATTTAGAGAGAAATTAGGTAACAAAAATTCAAAATAACCAATGTTTTTTATTTGCAAACCTATGCCATTATCTTTTGTATGTGGATTTGATGGAGAGATTGCTTTCATCATTGGTCATGTCATGAGAAACACCACTACCTGGAAACCATAATGGCTCCAGATAGTAATAGGAGTAGCAAAAATTCCTTGGTCAATGTGACCATTATTTTGAGTGTCAAACTTAAAGTTCTTATGGATGTCCTTAGAACTCATGGTTATAACTTTGTCAACAATTAGCATTTCATGACCCATTTTACCACAAAGCTAACATTGTGGTCTTGAATTTGAGTTTAGTGATAAAACCTTTCTCGACAAAGTTTATGTCTTCTTTGTTAGATTGAAAACCATATTTATTATTAATTCTTCTTCTATTATTACCATAACCTCCTTTGTAGTTTTGAGATCGAGGTTTGCCTCTTGTATTCAAATTTTGAATTGTAGATGTATTTTCATAGATCAAGTTGATCTTAATCTTTTTATGTTTCTCAAATATTTCTTCTTCAGCTAAAAGAAGAGTCTCAATATCATCAATCGTATATGGATCTAACAACATTATGATAGAAGTAACAAAAGAATCAAATTCTTCTTGGAATTAATCAAGGATAGCCTCAATAGGAGAATAGTTTATCCAATGGTCGCTAAAGAATCTAAAATTTGTGATGAGAGAAACTCATTTATTGACTTATCTATCTTAGCTTAGGTTTGAGACGTATACTGTGTTTCTAGCCGCTTTGGTGAGCCTTTCACTCCCACCATTTTGGTAAGGATTGATGTAGTCGTTGATGTTAAAAGTCATGCAACCAAGAGTTAATCTTGTTGTTCATAGTTCAAGATTAATCATGCCAAAAGCCTTATCTTCTTTGAAACTAAAATTTGTATGTATTACATTTCTTTTAATGAATGTAGTGAGTTTGTAAGTTGTTACCATATCAAGAAGTTTTCGAGGTTCCATTTGGTGAAGTTTGGGATAATAAAACTCAAAGGAGTAAATGAAGAGGAGAATGACGTTGAAGATATTAAGTAAGAGATTGATTATGATTAGCTCTTATACCATGTCTAATTATGAATGAAGAAGAAAATAGAAGAAAGAAATATTAAGAAAGAAGAAAAATATCATTGATTATTTGAAGTTAAAAGGAATGAATTAAATGTATCATGTTATAAAGAGATATTAAAACTATTTATAGAGTTAATGATGAACAAGTTATCCACTAATATTAACAATATTTTTGAATCCTGATTTTAAGTTTGGTTTTATCATATGTGATGGAGAGGGCTTTGTCCTAAAGAGGATAAGCTTTTAAAAAAGGACTATTGATTATGAATAGAGTCATGTTTATTCACTAGGACTCATGTTAAACTCAAATTATTGTTAAAGGATGCAAAGTAGTTAATTACAAATTACAGTATGTGAATAAAAAATTGAAGAAATGATTTTCTATCAAAAATGTAAAATTAATTAAACTGGGATAAAAGCATAAATAACTAGTTTTTCAAAAATAAATTTGCAACACGTGACACATATTTAAATCACATTATTAGATAGCATGTTATTTTGGTCTAGTATTAAATCTTATTAATTACCATGTTTCATTTAATTTTCAATTTCTAAACCTTTATAGTGTGATTCAATAGAGAATTTTAAGAGAGTAATTTAGTTTTTTTTAGAGAATTTGAGATATTTTATAACAAAATATGTTATTTTGGTAATGAATTTAAAGAAATTGAAGTTCTAGAATTTTATTAGAGTAAATGGATTGTTTACAATGAGAGAATTTCAAATTTCACCTAAAAGTAAGAATTTGAAAATTTTCATATTTTCAAATTCATAACTAATTTTTTGTTCGATCTAAGTTAAGATGTTATCAGTTTAATAACAAGAGACATTGTTGAGAAGACTACTTTTTAGTTGATATCCATTATGATATTTTAATTGATGTTAATAAGAGTTATTTTATAATTTAAATTGTTAGAATATTTTTATTGTTGTAGATTATTATTATTATTTACTTAATATTAGTTAGAGTTTTGTGTCAAAGGAGACTATTTCTTTGCAGATGTAAATTAGATTTTTTCAACAGACATCCATTGCAATTTTTTTTGTTGATGTCTGGAATGATTTTCTTTTATCATTAACATAGATGCTATTTTTTGTGTCAATAATTTGCAAGGATTTATTTTCTAATGTTAATCAGAAAAAATTAATTCAACAATAATTAGGATTGCATTTTGTACCCATGTTAATTGGGAAATTCGTACAAAATTAGAAAAGAATGTCGACAAAAATCCCCAATCATCAACATTGTAAAAATAACCTTAATCTATGTCAGTCTAAATAATTGTAGTCAAACTGAAAACAATGTTGATTAGCGTCAATTGAAAAAAAAAATGCTACGTAAATATCAAATGAAAAAACATTGATGAACTTTAATTGACAAATAACATCAGTTCAATAATAATGATATTTTTGAATTTTTGACAATCATTTGATATTAAAATAAATTTTTGAATTTGGGGGTAATTAAAACACTTGATCTAAATAAAAAAGTTAAAATTTACTAAATTTAAATTTCCTTATTTAAATAAAATATTAGAAAAATAAAATAATTTGAAATGAGTTCAATTTAAATTCAATATATTTGAATGTCTTATAAATGATGAAATTCTCATTCCAAATACAAGGTTAACATATTCCTAACACAAGAATTTAGAATGAAAAAGTATCTTTTTATCCATGTTTTATTTCTTTGCAAAAAATTTAGGATGTTTTTTACACATTTGCTTATGTTCTATAGCTCCTTTCTATATTTCCCCTTCTATCTGTAACACATCACATTACACATTTAAGGATAATATGGAAAGTTTTTAATTATATATTGTCATGTATTATACAACACAAAATAGTTTGAGTAATAAGTCAATTTACCAAATAGTTAAATATTCAAAGTTATAATCTAGCTAATTGTCTTTTTTTCTTTCAAATTGCTGTCTCTCAACATGAATCAACGGATGCATCTTAAGTTATTTAATATGCTTTGAACTAATCAATTAAGAACTACATGGTTATCATTTCTCTATCAAATTGTGATGGTGTTGTAATTTGTCAATCTTCCAAAAACTTCTCAGAAACTCAAGTATATATAATTTTTGTTCTCTGACAGAAGAATCCATCCATTTAATTCATTGTTTTATTTCCACAGAATCGGAGAATGCATCTTAATTCCATCCATTTTGTTTTGGATTTTTTTTTTCAAAATGGAGTACCCAACAAAAGAAAAAGTGGGTAGTACGCAAGGGATCGCTTAATGAATTAGGTAGTCTTGGAAAGTAATTGAGGGTTAATTAAAAATGAAGAAACTCAGTGAATTAGTAGCTTTTAGCATAATTAGTCCACATAATGGACAGACACTCAGTGAATTAGTAGCTTTTAGCATAATTAGTCCACATAATGGACAGACCCGTACAGTATGATTAATAATAATAAATGAAAAGATAAAGAAATGGTCTTTTAAGGCGCATAGTATATGCACAGTGGTTTAAGACCACCTTTGACCAAAAGGTTAGACCTCCTTAGAGGAGACAATTAGAGGTTACAGTTTGTAGGCTCAGATGTTATGATACTGACAACAACTCAACTTTCTTAGGGTAGCATGACTTAATAGGGGTTTCTCTTACAATACAATCTCCTTTTCTAAACGTTGGTCCACAGCCTCCACCCTCGTTTTACTACTTTATTTCTCTTCCCCTCCTCCTTTTTCCTTCTTCATATTCCTATCCTATTCCATTTCTTCAATCTTGGTACTTTGAGGCCTTACCTGGCACTGCCAAAGAAGATCCCGTCAACAACAAGATCACTAGACCAATCCCAATCCCCCTACCCATTCAAAGTACCTCTCTCTATTCTCTATGGATCACATTTGAACCAAAAATATATACTATAAGAAAGTGAATTGTCCCTAACCCCCAAGTGAGAGAAAGACAGACATTCCAGTTGTATCTTGTTGCTTTTTAGGAATGCAATTTTATGTGTTCCCAAAGTTTATCATCGCAATTATTGTCTTATTTATTTAATCTTCCTCATTATACGTATACTCCTCAAATATCGCTATTATTCCACTACATGCTACTCCTAATACTTTAATAATTATATAATAAAAATGTGCGTTGTTTAACCCATTTGCATGCATGCAAGCAAATCCCTTCCACGAAACCCACGTGGCATCTAGATTGACGGTATTACTGTTGTTATTATATTAATTGTTGACAGTAAATCATATTTAGGATTTTCGTCGAATTAGGTGTTAGATACGATTTGGGTAATTATTATTAGTATTTTTTTTTTTTTTTATAGCTCCTTACATTGGGAAAGTGAAACACTGTGACATATGGGTCCCATGAAATCCAACAATCATGATTAGTGAGAGCATTACATGTAAGACCGTGTAGAACTGCGGTTGTGAGGCGGTGACCATTACTTGCACCACTCGCATGCAGGTACGCTCTCCTCTTCAACCCGTAGAATATAGTAGAAGTACTAATATTTTGCACTACACATGAAGAAAAAAATATAAAGCACTAAAGCGATAATTTATTTTGAAAATTACTTTATACTGCATTAAATTTTTAAACAATTTCTATAAACAAAAAATACAGTTTGCAAAATATATAAATATTTCTCCTGGTTCGAGGTTCTCTCTGATAATGATTAATAGCAACTTTATTTATTTAGGATAAGCAACAGTACGCGATAGATACATACATTCCTTCACACGTCACATGGACAGAGCAGAAGAGAAAAGGCTCAAACTTCGAAGTGAAAAAATGGTATGCATATGGCGAAGATAACGTATAAAATGATTTTAAAAATATACTGTTAAAAACTATAATGTAAAGTTAAGAGTAAGTATTTAAGATTTGATAAGAGAGAGTGGTGTGCTAGAGTATGATCCACGTAAGATGAGGTTGCGTGAGGATGTAGAAAATGTGTGTAAATGAAAACATAAGGCTTGTCTTGGGCTAATCGTAGTTTACAAAGCGAATAGAGAGAGCATCTTTTGGAAAGCGGTGGTCGTCCCCGTTTGTCGAACTATGGTTCATCAATCTCTAGACGATCTGATTCTCTCTCCTTCTCTTTCTCTCTCCGTGAATGTTTTTGAATCTTTTGATCGAATGGGGTCGATATTCCAGAGGAGGGTGTGTTGGGTTTGGCCATGATGAATGTGGGGTCCCTTTTGCGTTTTTTTATTGATCTTGAAGACATTTTTGGTTGGTTTTAGTAATTTAATTGGATTTGATTTTTAAATTTTTGCGACCCTTTATTTCTTTTTGGTATAGGAGTTTCTATCTTTGACCCATAGAAATGTGTTGTTGTCTAGTGGACTAGACACATAAGAAGCCAAGTAAGAAGCCAGGCAGAGTTGCTTTGATGATTGCAGGGTATCTCATTTGGGATACCTTTATCTCTTTCTCTCTCTTGCCCTACTTTTTCCCACTGTGATCCAAAAACCAATCCAAATCTCAGGATCTTCTCTTCTTGATCAGTTTTTCCTCTTCTTCTTCTTCTATCTACGGCTACTAATACTGTTGCCCCCATCAGCAACTGCTCCTAAAAAGCAATGTTGGTGTGATGGGGTTTGGATTCGGGGCATGAGGTTACTATCATGACAATTGACGAACTTGGCTTTGTGTTTGGATTCACGTGATTCCTACAGTACGGATGGAAACAACTGGTCGTTGTGTTGTTGTTCCTGCAGATTTGACGGATTGAACGGCCTATAACAACTAACGGAGATGTTATCTACTTATCTATCCTCCCATTACCAACAAACAATGCTCATTCTTCTGTTCAACTTCAAATCATAATAATAAGTCTTTGCACATATGTACACTCACTACTAACCCCACCAAATCGACCTATCCAACCACAACTCCTCAAAGACCGTGACCACCAAAATCAAATTATTCATTTCTTGCACTAAATTAAAGCGATCAATATATCAGTTCTCAACTTACAATTCAAACTCACATCTATTAATGCAACTTCAGTTCTACTTAATATTACGTTATATTTTGAAGTGATTTTGCTATGTATATAAAATGGACTCAACACATTTTAATTTGACTCGGTCAAAGTACCAGTACAATGAATGAAGCAAAATAAAAAGAAGAAATACATTTTTCATTAATTTAAAATCTAACTATAGATGATGATGGTAGCATGCAGTTAAAGGGCATACAAATGTTGTTCTGAAATTAAGTGTATAATTAAGAGTTGAGAATACGAAAGGTTTGGTAATTAATATATGGTATTACCAAGGGTAGGGTGGTAGAGGAGAGAAGAGAGTAGAGTAGTCGTATGTGGTTAATTAGCAGTATTGGGATTAGAGCGTGTTAGGGAAGAGAAGAGAGCGTGGGAGTGGGAAGGTGGATAGATAGACTCAACGCTACACTAAGACTACTATTCCATTTTCCTTGGGGGATGGCAGTGGCAGAGATACGGATACAGACAGAGGTTTTGATGTATTGGGTTTGCGACTAATAAAGCCTCGTGATCGGAGAAGGCAGATCCGTGGAAGAATACTGTTTTCACTGTCACGTGCCCACTTTTGACTACCCAAATGACCATACCATACCAGACCAGACCAAACACTCCCTCACCACACCACACTTCCTATGCTACCCCTCTCTCTGCTATAAATTAACATCATGCATGAGAAATTTTTATGCAGAGTCACAAACAGTGCCGCAGATAGAAACTCTCAAACGCTTCCTTCCACTCACTCCCTGACTACTCACTCAGTACCACTCTTCCCCCTTTCTCTTTCTTTCCCCAACACATCCCCAGCCACTGGGTCCCTCTCTGTTTTTCCATGTCTTTATAGTTTTCATTCATGCCCCACTATATTATATTTCACATACATTTGTGCATCTCTCTATATTCGCAGTTAACGACAACGTGGACTGCACCTGCTGACTCGTATTTCGCCATTTTATTAGCTTATAAAGCTACCTGACAACACCCACTTCTCATTTCTCCCGTACCATTTTAACTCTTTCTTCCCACTGCTTCATACCCTCTTTACATTTCAAACGTTTTATCATTGCATTTCGCACCCACACTCCACTTTCCCCCCTTGTACTTCCCAATCTCTTTCACCCTCTCTCGCTCTCTCTTTTCCCTTCTTAAACCCCAACACTCGCATCGCCTCGCCACGCCTCGCTTATTCCGATTCATATCGGCCAACGCAATGATGCATCGTTGTTGCGGGAACTCCCAGAGTCACATGATGGGCACGTGCACATGCAGCATGTTTCACAGCGAAACAAACTCCTACTCGATGCTGTTTTCTATGCCCAACACCCACGGTCCCTATGATGATTACGAACACGACATGTATTCCTCCTACACGCCCACTCCTTCTTCCGTGGACTGCACGCTCTCCCTCGGAACCCCTTCCACGCGTTTCACTGAAGGCGAGGAGCTACGCAACCGCCACGAACCTCGCTCTTCCGTCACCAACTTCTGCTGGGACTTGCTGCAATCCAAACACACCACGCAATCTCAAACCAATAAATCCACCAGACCATCCAATGCCGGCTCCAACAACGACCCTCTCCTCGCTCGTCGTTGCGCCAACTGCGATACCACTTCCACTCCCCTCTGGAGAAACGGTCCTCGTGGCCCTAAGGTATAGCCATTGCTTCATTACCACAACTCACGAAACTTCATATTATTTTATCATTTTTTTCTTAACAATAAGAATGTTACAAGTGAATATATGACACTACCACTTTTTATGTTAATTGTTTATGTGAAAGTTGTGCCTTGGTAAATGGAACTGGACATATTTTATAAAAGTATCATCAAGAGCTTCTACTTGGTAACCAGGTTTAAAATTCCGCTATTTTTAATTGTTGCAAAGCAACATCAAAGGAATAAGTTGGTATTTATATATATTTTTTTAAATCATTGAATTTGCAAAAATGATTGATGCTAGTATCACTTATTCGATTTTGTTAACGTTGCGTTTCAATTGAATTGATGCAGTCACTATGCAATGCTTGCGGGATCAGATATAAGAAGGAAGAAAGAAGAGCAACCGCTGCCGCCGCCACGTCTACGGCCGTTCCTGGCAGCGTAATGGAATCGTCGCGCTCGTATGGCAACCAAAGCAGTTCGTGGTACGCACACTCGCAGATGGGTAACGAGTTACGTTTCATGGAGGATTCCGACGATAGAGATTCGGAGAACGGCATTCCGTTCTTCTCGTGGAACCTTAACGTTCCAGACCGAACGAGCCTCGTGCACGACTTCACGAGATGATGAACGATGGCGATATCCTTAATACGTTGATAATAATAGGGAAAAAAAATGACAAAAGCGAGTAGCAGCTACCTTGACGTTAGAAGACCACACAGGTGTACGTCGACGTTTTACGATGGTGATGTAGATGTTTTTGATTGCGATGGTTGCATTATGGTCTCGTCAATGTGATGTTTTTTTTTTTTTTTTGACCTTTTCCTTTTTGTTTGGTTCCTTTTCTCCGTCTTGCTGCGAAAGATGGAGTGAGAAGGGGATAATTCTATGTTCTTAGTTTGCTTTTTCTTTGGTCTTGGTTCTTTAACTTTCTCTTTCAGTTACTTGTTAATCCTGCCTTTCTGTTGCTTCACTTTCCCTCTCGAACTCTCCGTTATATAGTATATTATTCTACTCTGTATTGATGATGACCATGACAGTGTTGGCATGTGGACCGTTTGATGTGTTTGGTGCAAAGCCATTATAACTTTATGGTCCATTTTGTTGTGTTCTAAGCCGAAGTGGTTCCCCCCTCCATCACCTTCTCGTTTTTTGAGTTGTCTATTTTAACAGGCATGGAAAAGAATTGCTTAAGAGAGAAGACAATTAAATATAAATATAAAAGTGGTAGCAATTTAATAAAAAATATATAAAATAGTTTTACTATTCATTCTCCTTATTTTGGCCTCTAATCTAATTTGTATAATTATAAGATAATAACAGCATTATTTCCTTATCCATATGGAGAGAATTTTCAATGGGTTGATTTGATACACTTTGGGAAAGAGAGAGATATTAGTGCATTTAATCGGGTGTTGTAATTCTGACGGTTGGATATGTATGTTGGATCACTGTTCTCTCTGAACCGGACACCCTGCGGTTCAGAACAGTAAACTGAAATGTCTTTTTGAGCACTTCATCGAATCCGTCCGGTTAGAGTTGCATTGCACTGACTGCTAACTACGACTACTTTTTTCATCATCAAAAGAACCATCATTAATTTCATTATGGACTCATGAAAATAGTCTTTTCTTATATTAAAAAAATTAATAATTAAGATTGTGCTCTTCTAGCCATTTAACGTAACAATCTATTGCTTCACGCAGAATGGCAGATACAACAAAAATGTATAATGACATACTTCATCAGGGTGCAATATGCCAACATTAATTAATATGTAATGTCCACAAGAAAAAAAAAAAAAAAAAGTGGTGGAATGATGCAATCTACCAAAGAAGGATAACTATGTATACATGCCGCGCCATTATTGTATCAATGCCGAAATAGAAATGCAATGGTATGATTGATGCACTTGTTTCCGCTGCACATGTGCTCCAGGGAAAAAGTGTACCAGCACATGTAATAAATTTTGATGTTAACGTTTCAGGATTCCATCGTGCTATGTGGTTTTGGTGCACCAAAAACAACCGTTGAACCACAAAATTAAACCACAAGAATTTCACTTTTATTATCACTTGTTATAAATCTTAATATTAACCTCAAATCATGTTTCAACTACTAAAGTGCGAAAGAAAATGAGTGTGTTTACTACATAGCTTTCCTCACGATGGGAGAAGGTAAGCCTCTAGGTTAGCCTCTCCATGTAAGGATCAAATCATCGTTGCATGTATTTGTTTTACTTTTGATCGATAAAAGATTGACATGTAAATGAAAAACTATTTTTATTTTTTTCACCTCTTTAACAATTAAATTTTTACATTATTAACCATTGTATAACTAATATATTTTTTGATTTTCACAAAATATTGAACTAGAAAAATATAAAAAGTTAGAATTGATATATTATCTGCGTGCGTCGTTTAACATGTGTAGTCAATCCTATGGCGGTCAGAGAAAATATACTCAAGACAAACATGAAAATGACAGAATGGGTAAAGGTCCATGCATGTATTGAATGGAAGTGTTTCGTGCAAAAACCTAGGATACTGGAGTTTCTTTCTCTTTCTATTTTTTAGATTATAGTTTTTAAATTAAAAAAAATCACAATTTTGATTTAGTTTCTAATTTTGTATTATTATTACTATTATTATTATTATTATTATTATTATTATTATTATTATTTTAATTAAACTGAGCCTTATATCTAACATAGTTTTTAAGGTATAGTTAATAATTAATTTAATTGATTAAACTATACAAAAGAATGAACATATATAAGGATCTGACCAAATTATTATTTTTTTTAAATATGAAAAATAAAATACTAAAAAACAAACTTATAATTAGCTTATTTATTTTGTCTTACAGCTCACGATGAGAAGTATTTCTATAAATGCATCGATATGTTTATGAAAAGGACAGCTTATATGGCAAAAACCAATTTGAAACATGAGAAAGAAAAGAAAGATTATGGACGACGAGGATAAACATTGAAATAAGACAACCCATTTATTAGCATTCACAATCTTCCGATTCCGATTTGGTTAATATGTAAAGATGCGCGACTATATTGAATTATAACACTATGAATTTACTGTTTAAGTATTTCGGAGTTTTATTGGAAGAAGTCATAATAGAATTGTATTTTGAACGGGACCGTAAACAAATTATTTAAATAAAAAAGAAATTCATATTTATGATTGGTAGAATCATCCTGATTAAGTATGTTATTTCACCTCTACAACTTTACCTTTTATCACTATTTAAGGTACCAAAAATAGTTTGCAGTGACCTTATTAGAATACAACGATAACTTTTTTGTAGGATTGGAACCATGACAAGAAAAAAGTAACTTGAATAAATTGGAAAATAGTTTGCAAAAATAGAGAGTGTGGAGAGGGTTAGGAATTAAGGATATTGAGAAATTCAATAAGACTCCTTAGTAACTAGAAATGGAGATTGAGTATGGAGAGAGAAGGGTTGGGTGTGACATCATCAATTCAAAATATGAATCTTAATGTATTGGTAATAATAAAGGTGAATCTTGGAAACCTCAGAGTATTAGTGGGAATAGTAAGGGAGGAAATAGTAAGGGAAGAAAGTGGTTCAATAAGAGTCTTAGTTGAAGTGTTGAAAAAGGTAATAAATTTTTTTTCTAAGATGATGTATGGGTAGGGGAAACAACACTCAAGGAAGCTTATACTAAAGTTTATGCAAATTCCATCCACAAAAATCTTACAATAGAAAAGTGTGGTGGTGGAAAGGATGGATGTGAGTTTAGATTTTTCTGTTATTGGGGCTGTTCTTATTCAAATTAATCATCCCATCACATTTTTCTCCAAAAAGCTATCAGGTCAGATGCAAAAACAGTCAGCATATCCTCGAGAGATGTATCTGATTACAAAAGCGGTAGCCTAAGTTTAGATATTATTTTCTGGCTCACAAATTTTACTATAAAAAATTATTGATTTATTAGCATTACCTACGAATTTTACATACACAAAAAAATCCATAAGTATTACATACGGGTTCTAATAATTATTATTAATTATTATTACAGTTAATATTATTGTTATTATTATTAATATCATTAATAATAATAATAATATTA
>Ga0123340_1005390_pt1 | contig 12149 bp, 16 predicted proteins | sample SirMexnodulemix_FD_89961 | JGI IMG/M metagenome (GOLD analysis project Ga0123340, IMG submission 89961) | Root nodule microbial communities of legume samples collected from Mexico - Siratro Mexico nodule mix | ecosystem: Host-associated > Plants > Roots > Nodule | place: Mexico: Nepantla... | reverse complement strand
GGGTGATGGCGGAAGAACGCTTTCCCGCGCCGTGGGGACCGTTGATCGAGGCCATGGCGGCCATCCGCGCGCAGTACTACCGGACCTCGACCAGCCGCTACCGCAGCGACGCTGCGGGGGGAGACCAGCATGCGCCGGCCTGAACGCGCGGGAGGCGGCGGCGGGCGCGCGCTGCCGTTGGTCCGATCCGACGCAACGCCGTCGCCCGGTGCGACGGATGGAGCGAGCATGAGCGACACCGCCCTGAGCCGGCGCAAGGACATTGGAAATGCCGTGGCGGGAACCAGCCCAGGTGGGAATCGTGGAGTGATACTGCCGTAGAACACGGCGTCCTTCCGACAAGATCGACGCCGACGACAGCCGGCGGCAAGGGAGGCTCCGCCGTGGCTAACGTTTAGAATTGTTGAATCCGACAATTGCCGAGCCACGCCCTTGCAGCCTTTGCTCTTCGCGGCGGTCCGGATTGGGGCCCGCGAAATTTTCGGGAAGGAAAAAGATGAAAGGCCGATCGCAAGGCGATCGGAATGGAGATGGAAAGAGAAGAAATCGAGCAATTGCGGAAAACGGTCGGCTGCGGGGCGGTGCTGGAGACCTCGGGTTTTGCAGTCGACGTCAGAGAAAGCACCAGGCGAGCAATGAAGTTTCGCCGCGAAAGTGAGATTATCTTGTTACGCATGACGCGCGCGCAAGGGCAGCTATTTCCCAAGCTGAATACGAGGGTTCGATTCCCTTCACCCGCTCCACAAACCTTTTCAATAACTTAGACTGGCTTTTCGCTGCGGAACAAAACGCGGTTTTACAGGCAGTTTTACACTCCCTGTTCATTTTTCGTGCTTTTGACGACGGTTGATTTGCGCTCGCGGGCCTCGTTCAGTTGACGAATCGCCTCTCTGGTGGCCGAGCCCCGGCTCACATAGCGCCGGATAATCTTCTCAACCTGATCTTCCTCCCATGCCAGAACGCATCGAGCCGTGCCTGGCGCTGCTGAAGCCAAGACCGCCCCGAGGGCCAGAGTGGGTCTTCGAAATCAGATGGGACGGGTACCGTTTAGCCATCCACATCGAGCCGAAAGGCGTTCGCATTATCACGCGCGGCGGCCATGACTGGACGGATCGCTTCCCGGCGATTGCAAAGGCGGCGAAGAAGCTCGATGTGGCGACGGCGATCCTTGATGGCGAGGCGGTCGTGCTCGACGAGCAAGGCCGGTCGGATTTCGGGCTGCTGCAGCAATCGCTCGGAGATCGTGGCGGCAAGCGCATCTGAAGAAACCGCCTGTCGAATACTCTGGCCGCCGCAAATATATCGTTTGGGTGAAGCCGACGCTGGTTGCCGAGGTCGAATATCGCGCCTGGACGCATGACGGCAAGCTGCGGCAGTCGTCATTCAAGGGGCTGCGCGATCCGGAGGAGAATGCGGCGATCTATGAGATCGATTGAGGCGGATGCGGCAGGGTCGCCTAGACCGGATCGCTTCATTTTAAGACGCTCGATATCTGCAAGGATGTCCGTCAGCTCCTCATCCGACGGATCGACCTTCTCCATCGTTTCCTCGGCAATGAATGACGCCTCCAAGCAGGCGGCTATCTCGGCCGTCATCGACCGATCGTTCATGCGTGACGCTGCAATTATGCGTCGCTTTAGCCGTTCAGAAAAGTCGAACTCTGATCGGTGGGGGACAACAATGCTCTCTTTTGTTCGAATTTGCTGCCTTCTCATTGCATTAATCGGATTATGATCTATTCACTCTCGCGCAAGATTTAGGTGTAGAATACCGAATGAACGACCTGAGGCCGCCCATGTGGAAGATGATACGACCAGATAACGCCATCGAGCAGATGGTAGTTACCGTCAAGTTTTCCGAGGCACTCAGCTCGCTTGTGGCGAAGCGGATAATTCGAGACCTGGAGCGGACAACCTGGACAGCAGGCCTGACGAATCGGCAGGCTGTTCAAGGTTTCCAAATCGACATGCAGTCGCCGAATAATATCGTGCCGGTTGCAACAAACGGCATGCTTTTTCAAAGCACGTCAGTGTTCCGGGTCAGCGACAAAGTTGTGAATCAGGTGTCACAGCAAATTGAGTTTCAACCTTCGCACCTTGCCTACGCAACATGGGTCTATAAGACTTGGGACAAAGAGCGAGAAACGATAGCCAAGTTGCTGTTGTCGTCTCTAGAGACTGCTGTCCAATCTGTAACGATCGGCGCTGTTCGTTTGGAATACGTCGACCGCTTCTTATATGAAGGGGAGCCAGCAGGGTTCTCTGCAGGCGGACTTCTAAATGACCAGACAGACCTAATCGCACCACATGTGTTCGGAGCACCTGACATGTTTCACTCGCATACGGGGCGATTTGATGGGGTCACTTCAACTTACCGCCGGCTTACGCAGGTAAACGCAGACGCGCAGGATCTTGTGGCGCCTTCGCCACTTGCTGGACAACGGACTATTGCTCTAGTAACAGCGTTAGAGGATCAGTTTTTGTCGGGTGGCAAAGAAATCAGTAGCGAAGAAGCCGAAGGCTTTCTATCATCGCAACTTGATGATTTGCACGTGAATGCTCTTGCCCTATTTAAGAGGGTGATAAATCGCAATTTTGCTATGGATCGTGGATTGCCACATGAGTAACTCAGTCTCGGGAACAGCAACAATTGTCTTAACGGCGGCACTCGCGGCGACCGCGGGAGCGCCGTCTTCTTATGCTTCGCCGGTCCAGCCTGTGCGCAATGTTCTTCTCGATTCCGACGGCACTCATCAAAACTCTACCGCGCCCGCACTCGATCATATTCAATACGAGTTGTGGCCGGACGCCACAAAGCGGCTGAGATATCTCGGGGCGCTCGGTGAAGACCATGACGGCGAAGGCGCTGCTGCTCCCTCCCGGGAGTCGATAGCGGAGGCGGTCTCCTTTGTGCAGCAACTGCCATTTTACGCACCTGACCCGATTGTGGGCATTGATGATGACGGTAATGCAGTCGTCGAGTTTCATGACGGAAGCGAGTTGGGTCAATTGATCTTTAAGGGCGATCGCGCTGTCGAGGCATTCTATTCTCGCTCTCATGCCGAGCCTGTAAGCTTCGAAGGATCGTGCGAGGACGGCCAGTTCCTAGACGCATTCGTTCAGACATTTGGGTTTCGGTTTGCTGCGTGAAGACAGACGCCTGCTCCGCATGCAAAGCCGCACTGGACGGCAATTCAGTCGACCGTAAACAAGCCGACAGGGTAGAAAATTTGTTCCCCGGCTGCCTCTGTGAGAAATTTTCAGTAGGCAAGAACTCCCCTGGACCAGTCTTGTCAGAGGAAATCATTTATCGAATGGTGATCAGCCCAGGAGATATTGATGACCAAGGCAATCTGGTGATGGAGTCATTAAGGGACGTCAAACTAGACGGCCTTAGTGTTTTCCGAGATTGCGCGACTGATGACGATATCACTGCTCTCGTCATCGACAGGCTGACGAGAAGGCCGGATCAGGAAGCGAGAACGGTCCAGGCATTGCTCATGTTGGAAACGCGCGTTGTACGAGATCTGTCGGAGCCGGACCACGGGAGGCTCTTCTGCGTTTACGACGAAACTGTACCGAGGAAGAAGCAGACTGATACACCGGTTCCCACTCATGTCACCGTTCTTCAGCGCCTCCATCAAGTCGGACTTCCTAATCGAAACGCGAAGATTAAACAGGGACAGAAAGCGCTTTACGACAAGATTCATCTACAAAGGGTAAGCCTCTTAACCTTCAGAAATGGCCTCATTGACGCGTTAAATGCGAGGTCACTAGCTGGTGAATTTGTCATCGAGGAAACCGCGGCCGCTTAGCTGAGTATGCGCTTTTTCAATCTCAGCCTTAAATCTCAGTGCGTCATGGCGCAAATTGTGGGACATTCAAAACGAAAACTATAATAGTTTCGCTGACTGGAAATTGTCCCACGTTTCCGCAAGTCTATGATTTATCACGCTTGCCGGACACCTCTTCTGGGCACCAGAAGAAGAGTGCGGCGTGCCCGTCCGCACTCTCTCATCCAGCGGCGCTTGCAATAGTTGCTACCACGCCTCAAGCGGCGATGATCGCCTCTGCTTCGGCCGATGTGAGGTCGAATTTGTCGACCGCTGTCGACCAGATCTCGACCATCCTTAGATATTTGTCCAGACTTACTGAGCTGTGCGAGTTTTTGTTGGGGGCGGACTCTTGGAACAGACCGCGCGCGTCGAGAAGATATCGCGCGAAGAAGTAATGCGGGTCGTTGTTACCGTCGAAGCCGTTGAACTTGACCTTGTCTGGGGCTGAGGGCGTCCATCCATTCCTCTTAGCAATGTCGAGCGCCCTGAACATATCTAGAGTAGACAGCACCTCGCGCTGCATCTGACTAGATGCCTCTTCGTCAGAAATAGACGTGAATATGTTCTCGTATTGGCTGCTATACCCGGCAGCTACGATCTGCTGCTTCAGGTCGTAGTCCTTCTCATCGTCCGGGTACAGGCTCTTGAGAATTTCAAATTGGTTCCAGAGAATAAGTCTGGTTTCGCGCTTCATATTTGACTCCTAAAAAACAACCGGCAGCACATACTAATAGGCGCCGCGCATTGCAAGGATTGCAACCACCGAGCCCCACTTTCATCTTATTCGACGAATCGCGACAGAGCGTGATGTCTACAGCAAGCGGTTGCTTGCCATCCTTGAAATAGATCGAGATTCCCAAGAGGTGCTGGTCGACTAGCGCAAAGTTTGGCGAAATCAATTAGAGGCAGGAGATAGTCACGCCCGTTTTCCGTCCCCCCGGGCCTAAAAGGAAACCTGATATTTCGGACGCCATGACCAATTTTGTGGGAACGAAAAGCACTTACTCATTAGTCATTACATCCAAAGGATGCTTTCTAATCCGTTTACCCTGCGCACGCCGAGGAGTAGAACCTATTGGCGAGTTCCATTGTCTGCAACTCGACTTTAAAGTGATCCTGCGCGATTGGGGATCGATGTAGATCGCCTAAGTAAAGCTTGGGTAATGCAGATAGGTGTCTCCTAGACACTGAGTAGTGTCTTAGTCTCACTGCGCATTGCTTGTGTTTAAACGGCAAATCATAGGGAGCGGAAATGATGCGATTTCTCAAGCTCTTGATAACATTGTGTTCGATTGGAACGCTGGCAGCGTGCACAAGTATTGTTGCCCAACCCACAAACACGAGATCTAAAGTCATCTATGCGAAGGACGGGCGAACCCACTTTCGAACGACAAACGCCCCTCATGGCACGACGGCCGGGATAATATCCGACCCACAACTTTATCTTATTGAGGAGAGAACCGGCGGCGGCCGCACAACCTTGAACTGGCTTTTCAGTTATACGTACGACAATCGTAGGGGAACCCACGGCTTCAGCAAGGACTCGAGTCACCAATCCCAACATCTTTACATAACAATTTGGAAGGACATAGCGGCTCCGGGGCGTGACAGACGACTGAGAACGGTATCCACTGAAGTGCAACGGGTAAGGTGCCGCCGCGCTCGATGGGATCAAGACGGCATTTTCCCAAGCAACTTCTTCGATGAGATGGATTATTTCACTCTCAGTTGGGATCCACGTTTTATTTGGGCGAAGAACGCGTGCCCGTGATCGCCACGGCCACGCTTCCGCGCGGCTTCCCCGGCCGGCTGTCGATCAAACCCAACTATTCCTCGCCTTAGAGGGGTAAATTTTGCGACCTATGGGAGAGTGAGATGAAATGGGTGACTCTGATTGCATTGTCCTACCCGTTTTCAATGACCTATAACTCTTTTGCGGCAGACAAGGTTTATGAGCGGCCTTCGGCCTACACAAAGGGCGCAAAGTCTAATAGGGCCACAATTAGTCGGCAGTCCCGAATTTCGGCGCGTGATACCTCACGTGATAAGGGCTATTATTGGGAACCGCTTCCAATACCCGCGGGTTTAAACGGATATTCGTTTTCTACGCGGGTTTCTAATCTTAATGTAACCGTGATCGAGCAAATTTCTCCAGAAAATAATATATCAACAAGGTATATTGCGACGGGAACGTATTTCAATCTTACCCAGGACGACAGGGGCCACACTTCTTCTTCTTGGATTATCGAGCTGAGCAATTCTGCGGGAACGACGTTGGATTCGTTTACGTTCTCTTTGCCAAGGGGGCACTGTAGCTACAGTGGCGAAGAGCCGTTCCGCTTCGAAGTTACGTCCCGGTCCAATTATTTCGATATCATAGCTGGCGCTTATGCGACGGGTATTAAGCCAAGGGCCTACGAGGGCGGATGTTAGTGTTTTACGTGATCGGTGTGCCCAGAGTATATCTGCAACCCGCGAGCAGGGGCGACGCTACTCATCACCCTGGGCTGGCGCAGGCGACAGCTCTGAGCGCAAACCGGAAGTCTCGGAAGCACCTGTCAACCAGATGATGAGGCGCCAACGGATGGCAACCTGATGCTGCACTCCCGGCGAAGATCGCTTTGCCAATGGGCATTATTTTCTCACCGAGAAATGCAAAGTATAAAGCTGATCGATACCACCATGCGCCAGAGCAAACTTTCCGCAAAATACCTCTGAAGAAATTCAGCATGATTGTCTAAGCATTTGGGAAATAACGGGAAAAACCGACTCCAAGTTTTTGGCAAATATACCTTAGCAGGGGAACGAAGTCGAACCCTTCTTCTCTTAACTGGCTTCCTGGTCTCGAACTGTTGAATCGCACACAAAACGTGTATTATGCATCACTAAATAAACTTTGGGTATGCGCGCGTTGAAGCCGGTTGAGATCGTCCAAGTGCGCGTTTCTATTTTTTCTTGACGCAGTAGGTTTGAAGCGGTTCTGACTTCATAGTCCGTTAAGCCCTCGGGAACTGTTTAGCTCGCGATGGCAGCTTCCAAACGGTTCCGGACGTCTGCTGCTTCACGTTGGCCGGCACGCCAAACGTCGGAATGAGGCCGGCACCAAGGGGCGATTGCTAATGTTGTTTCCTGACCATCATTGGATCCCCGTCGCTTCACTCATTCTGGCGTTGATACCGACAGCGGCGATAGCGAGCTGCCCGGAATGTCAAGAGGAGAGATGTATTCCTGGCGTTGGGTGTGCTTGTATACCTCGTATCGGTTGCACGTTTTCGATTCCTCTGCCGGGCACCACCACTCCGGGTTCATCGCTTCCTGCCTCGCCCGTCCCGTTGCCGCCAGTGATCCAAAAAGAGGTCGACAAGTTGGGAGAGGGAGTTGCTCCCAAGGTGGAGAAACTCGGCCAGGATACGCTAACCACATTCCAAAATGCTGCTGGCGACGCCGTTCGCACACTGCAAAAAGCAGGCGATGATAGCATTGCTGCTGTCAAAAAGGCAGGCACCGACACCGTCAAGACAATCCACAAAGCCGGAGGCGATGCGATCGCAACCTACACAAAGGGGTGGCGTGACGTTGGCGAGCAAACCAAGCGAAGCTTCAAGGACGCATGTCAAGAACCAAGCCAAGGCCCAGGAAAACGCTTTGAAGAACGCTCAAATACGAGTGCGACAAGGAAAGGCCCTTGACGCCATGTGGGGCCTCGCGACCGAGCAGGCTAAGTCAACTGAAGAGAATTTCGCCCAAGCTACCCAAGAGAGCGACCTGATCAACGCGGCGGCTGGAAACGCGGCGGCAGTTTATGGGGGCCCGGCAGGCGCGGCAGCTTACGCTGCTTGGTCGAGCTATCGTCGCACCGGGGACGCGGATATGGCATTGCGTGCTGGGATAATGGCCGGGGTGACAGCGCAAACGGGCACTCGAGTGGCTGCGATGCAGACTGGTACCATCGACCAGGTTATCAAGAAGGCTGCGATGGCCGGCGCAGCAGGTGGCATTGCAGTAGCCGCCGCCGGAGGAGATGAGCAGGCAATCAAGGACGGCTTTCTTAAATCTGCAGGCGCAGTGCTGGAACAAGGAGGCACTGACAGACTTAAGGCCTACTCGCCCAAAGCCAAGGATGCATATGATACCGTGCAGTGCATATCCGCCCGCGATGTGGATTGCCTGTCAAACACAACCTGGGCGCGGGACGCCAAGGGTAAGATCCTCTATGACCAGAACGGTAAACCAAGGATCGATACCAGCGCACTCGACCCAAAACGGTACGTGGGCAGATGGACCCGTCTTGATCCGCAATCGGCTGAGGGAAAGAAGAGCGCCTTCGTCACACAGCTCTCTAAGCTACCCGATATGCAAGCAATCCCAATCCTAAAAAACCGGTGGGTCCTGACTTGGAACCTAAGTAATGAGCAGGAAATTCCGTACGGGACGCCGAGCGTCGTGCTTACCTATGTTGCGAAAAACCCGCCCTTCGATTCCACAGTACAATATGGCGAAGCGGTCGAAAAATCCCCGAAGTCCGGCGCCCGCGACAAACAGACCGCTGCGATCGACCCGCAGGTTCCGGGCACCAGAGACAAAGGACCAGCAAAAAAGGCTCTGAGCCCAACGCAGGTCCAGATGTTCACGGTTGAACTTCAAGAAATACCTGGCCGTATTCGGTCGTATAAGCGGTCGCCCAATGGTTCGTGGACCAGAGTCGCTGAGGACGGGAAAATCACTCGATGGCGGGAGGGGCGCGTAACGCTAAATGGGTGCACGGGAACAGCGCTCCTTCTAATGAACGAACAGCCGCCATATGAGGTGTTCGTTCCCGATCGAGGCCGTCCAGCGATGGTGGCAAGGAGCCGTATCGGTGGGGTAGGAGGTTGGTACGTGATGGGCGCAATGAAAAACGTCAGATGAAGTTTGCTATACTGCACGCTTCCAGTTCCAAAAAACATTACGAGAACGTATGGCAAACTGCATGGCTTGCGAATGTTCGCACGCCCTCCGGGACCAACAATGGATCGGCTACGACCCAAATTGGACGTAGGCTGGACCAATCAAAAATCCAGCGGCGTTGAGACCAAATGGCATGGTGCAAACTGTGGGACATTCAAAACGAAAAATATAATAGTTTCGTCGACTGGAAAATTGTCCCATGTTTCTGCAAGCCTATGATTTCTCACGCTTGCCTGACACCTCTTCTGACTCCCATCGGAGGCCTCAAAGCAGCGCTCTTATCTCTCTCTCAGAGTTTCCGATGCCTTCGGCGAAAGTGCGGGCGGTATCCTAGCGATTACTTCAACTGCATCATAGGTTCTGCGCCTGCGGGTTGTGTCTGCCTTTGCCTCGGATAGGTGCATCGCCAACTAGCATCTGATGATGCGTGCCAACGATCTCGAAGCCCACGCTGCGGGCCAGATCATCAAGATTCGATTCATCATCTTTCCGCCGGGAATCGTAGTGGACGCCACCTCTTTTGTTCGCCTGGAAAGAGACGATGTCGTGACGACGATATAACCGGTCCTTCCAATAAAAAACCTGTTGTTCGAAAAACAGACGCGATGGTCGCCTTACTCTCTTTGACTTTTCGCCTCGCACACTGAAGGTCCAGGTTCCGTCTGGCTTCACAAATTCATCTCGTGCGTTTCCCATTCCGAAAATAAAAGGCCCTAGGCTAGCCATCGCCATCCATGTGTTGAAGTGGCGTTTTTGGCAATGAGCAATCGCGTCGTCTTCGTCCCAAACCTCAAATCGGACCATATGCGTCTGCCCCAGCAGCCGCTGCACCCTGTGAAAAGTCTGCTCGCAGATCCACCTTCGAAGGATTGGGGATAAAACTGTCCTGCTTATTTCAGGCGAGGGCCTTACTAAGCCACCTAAGAATTGCTGATCGAGAACGCTCACATCTTCCAGAAGCTGATGTACAATCTCACTGCTGTCGTCGCTCATGCCGGCAGTCACCGTTTGGGATGTTGATAGTCATACCTACACGGCAACGATCGAATAAAAGAGAGCCCGACACGGAGAGCGGTGTGCTGCTGATGGAACTATCTGTTTGAGCGCACTGCGTTAAGCCATGTTGCGGCATTCGGACCGTAATGAGCGTGAAGGGAGGCGGTTCCGGGGAGAGACTGCGTTTTGGAGTCCAAACCGAGCTGGTGGCATTTGCTCCCGAATAGCGCAGCTTTAACGACGACGAGCCGCTGCTGGCTACGCGGCACTAGCTGCGGAAGGCTCGAAATTCCTCTTCTCGATGGCTTGCGCGGCCTCGGTCGCAGCTTTGTCGTAACCCACGGTCGAACCGAGTTTCACGCAAGCATCATTGAAGGTGAAGGGTTTGCCAGTCTCGACATTCAGTATCTTGCCGTCTTCCTCGCGGCGCTGACAATTGCGCGACGATTGCGCGCTTTGAATAATGGAAACCCATCGCGCATCGGGATTGTCGAATCCATGGTGGGCGCCCGGATATTCGGTCATGACAGCGTCTCTTCCAGCTGCGTCGAGGCGGGCAATGTAGTCGCGGCAGGTTGAAACCAGCGTCGTGTCGTCCGCCGCGCCGTGGAATTCGCGGACTGGTGCGTCGGCAATGTCGAGTTCATCGACGAAGTGAATGTTGCACGCAGGATAGAACGAAAGATGTGCGGCAATGCGCGCCTTTTTCGGCCCATGTAGAGCTTGGAAACGCCGCATGCTGGTATAGAGCGCTGCGGAGCCACCGCGCGAGAAGCCCATCACGGCGATGCGTGAAGGATCGATGCGCGGGTGAGCCGCGAGCACTCTACGGCGCGATAGGTGTCGTAGAACTGTGCGAAGGAGCTCAGCCGCGACTGATCTGTTTCAACCTGGTCTATGCCTCGACCGCCGAAGCTATCGAGGCGGAACGTGGCGATGCCCATTCTGTTGAGAAGTTCGCCCCATCGATATGCCGAGACGCTCGTCACGCCGTTGGAGCCGTGGAGCAGAATGACGGCTGGAAGATGCTCCTCCCAACCGGGAAATCGAAGCTGTCCCGTCAGCGTCACGGCATCACCGTCGTCGCCAATGAAGTCGATCTTCCAGCCGCTAGACTCGTGCTCGATCCGGGTCACCCCGCTTTTCGGTTCTTGAGATCTGCTTCGACCGACTTGCGAAGTGCCTCCATGATGTTGACCACGTTTGAAGCCGGAGCGGCTTCCTCCTTCTTCCCCTTGGCAGCCTTCTTCGGCTTGAGAAGCTTCTTCTTCTCCTCGATGAGTTTCAGCAGACTCGTCTGGATCGGATCGCTGACCATGTCGGATGATCCGGATTCGGTTCCTCATTTATATCCTCGAAGTAGCTTTCCTCGGGCCGGACTTCGTCGCCGAACCGGAGCGACCAGAGGACGATGCTTAGCCATCGAATCAGTTGGGGCGAAATACTTCCGTCAGAAACTGCTTCACGGTGGTGAGCATAGCGTTTTACATGGCCACTGATCTTATTCGGCAATTAGCGACAGAAAATGCGCAGTTTTACAGGTAAGCTGTTGCGGTCATTGCAATAGATCGAGCTTCCCAAGCTTTCTTGAGGCGCGCCGTATGGCGGAAATGGCCCTGACGGCCGTTATCCAGGAAGCGTACATCCAGGGAATCTCGACCCGTTCTGTTGATGATCTGGTCAAAGCCATGGGCATGAGCGGCATCTCCAAAAGCCAGGTGAGCCGCTTATGCGAAGAGATCGACGTCAAGGTGAAGGCGTTCCTCGACGGGCCGATTGAAGGCGATTGGCCATACCTTTTGCATCGTGAGCAAATAGCTCTCCTGAATCTTGAGGGTTTTCGCGCATCTAAGTGCGATCCAGTATGCCGGACCACGGTCGTGGACATCATCTCGCACATTTGCAATTGTGCGCTATCGGTGGCGCTCCAAGCTGCCCAAATTTCATCTCGATCCGCGGGGTGCTCACCCAAGGAAGATCGTTGCGTCCCGGATCCTGATCGTCGAAGACGACCGAGCTCGATTACTCTACCTCCAACATAGGAGGAAACGGTCATGGACCTAACCAACCACGTCCGCCTGACGACTTCCGACCTCACCCCTGCAGTTCTCGAGGGAGCAACAAAATATGGCTCCTCAGGGAAGAATGGGGTTGGCAGCGACGCCTAACGGTGCGAATTAGATAAATGCACCATCTTTATCTAATAAGGATTGCCATGCGGCTCCCGCATCACTCACTCGATACGATCGACGGCAAGGCCGTCAAAAATCTCGCCAGCGCACATGCCCTCAACGGTGCTGTCGTCTTTGGTCAGCCCGGCGGTTTTGCCGTTCTCGTCAAATATGGAGCGAATGAACGAGCGGTTGCGGCC
>Ga0123340_1005387_pt1 | contig 12151 bp, 15 predicted proteins | sample SirMexnodulemix_FD_89961 | JGI IMG/M metagenome (GOLD analysis project Ga0123340, IMG submission 89961) | Root nodule microbial communities of legume samples collected from Mexico - Siratro Mexico nodule mix | ecosystem: Host-associated > Plants > Roots > Nodule | place: Mexico: Nepantla... | reverse complement strand
GGCCGGATTGCGATTTCGATGGCGATCCAATCCTGGTGGTTGACGTCAAGTACCGCTATGTCGACCGGCCGATTAATTCGAAAGTCACCTTCGGCTTGACAACCGAAGTCCGGAAAGCCCTCAGGGCTCTCGGTGAAAGTCGGTTTCCGCAGATCCGTCATCACTTCAACGAGCAACAAAAGATCGCAAGCTGACCGTGTCGAACGAGCTGCCTGATCTCCGATCCGGTCGATCTGTCCAATTCGGTGGCGTTCAGCGTCGAGGGCAATGCGATGGTCGAGGCGCTGCTTCAAGCACTGTTTGGTGCATCGGATTGACCGTGAGTGCCTTTCTGTCCCGGGCGGCCACTCGGGACGGCGCCAATGACCGCAAATGGCGGATACTGTTGAAAAACTCGCTTTTCGTCAGATGCCCTCATTTCACAGCGCCGTGGGCTCGCCAACTGAAAACGGATGCGGGGGACCATGCGATCTCACGTTGACGCAGTCAGCCGCCAATGTGGCGCGATTGCCGTGGTGTTGAGTGCCAATCTTCGCTCAAAACGTCGTTCGAGCGTTTTTCGTCACCTCCTGATTTTGGAGTTTTTCAACAATATCGGCGCTTTCCGGAAGCGGCCGATCTTCTGCTGTTGGCCTTAACAGTCATCCAGCGCGTTCTAAATCGACCCTCGAAAACACTGGCAGCACCGACAAGCCAGGAACGCTGTGGATGCGCGGAGTGCCGTCACCACGCCATATAGCGCACACGACTGCAAGAACATTGGCACCTTCGGCGGCCGCCAGTTGATAGGCATCTGCTACTGCACCGCCTGTCGTGATCACGTCCTCAATGAACGTCACATTACGCCCAGCCACATCTTGACCCTCAATGGCGCGACAAGTGCCATACGTTTTGGCTTCTTTACGGACGAATGCTGCGGGTAGTCCGGTTTCCAACGAAATTGCCGTGACGAGAGGAATGCCGCCCAGCTCAAGCCCGGCAATGATCTCTGTATTGGCGGGCAGGAGATCGGACATGGCGCGGGCGAGCGGCTTCAGCAGGGCAGGCATACCTTCAAAACGGTACTTATCAAAGTAACGATAGGACACCTGACCAGAGCGAAGGACAAACTCGCCGTCTAGCGTCGCAGCACTTGCAATCTGTTCGGCAAGACCCGCCAAGGCCCGTGTAACTCCATCGGTCATCTCTATCCCCGCAAATTTGAAACGGTCGAGCATTAGGATGACCGCAACGAACGGGCAAGCGTTTATGGCCCCTCGCTGCCACTCAGTCCTTGCTGCCTCGGCAAAATCGAGATGCATTCAAGCGAGTGACCATCCGGAGGGTCGATGGGATTTTGATTTGGCGACGGGGCGTTTGCTGGCGTCTAGTCACAATGGCCAAACCGCAGCAGACTCCGTTCAGGATGGCAGCTCGTACCCGATGCTTTCCTCGATCTCCAAAGTCTTTCTGACTGCAGAACGCTCCATCATACGGTCATGAAAAGCTTCCAGGAGTGGCAGCGTACTCGGTGCGAGATTTGTCGAGTTTCGGAACCTCCAGAACAATCGGAACAGATGGATATCTGCCACCGACATCTTCGAACCTGCAACGAAGGTGCTCTCGCCAAGGCGTTTTTCGACGACGCGGTAAGCGTCGAGCGCATGTTCCATACCCCTCCGCCGCGCCGGATGCACTGTTGAAGCGAGAAACGACATCCACGACACTACATGAGCCTCCGCCTCGGGATCATCTACAGGTAGCAGTTCGGCGTGAGGGAATTTCTTTGCGAGAAAAAAGAGAATTCCTGCCACTTCGGTCAGCGGTGTGCCATCGACAAGCAATGTCGGCACCTTTCCTTCCGGATTGATTGCCAGGTAGGCCGGATCACGATGTTCCCGTCGCGCAAACGACAGCGAGCAGATTTCAAAGTCCGCACCGACTTCGTGCAACGCAATGTGCGGAGCCATCGAACTTGAGCCTGGAGATAAAAAGAGCTTCAGCATGTTTCGTTCCCGATAGCGGCGTGGGTGGTCAGCGGACCTCGCAATCCGAGGCTTAAACTTTAAATCTGGCCATGAATCGAAGGTACCATAAAGGCCTATGCGGTTAATCGTCAGAAGGCGCTCTGAGTGACCGACGCCCATGACACCTACGCAACTGGCTGCTCCGAATTAGAACTGCTTTCCATAATGGAGACTATTGTGTCGGCGGAGCGGCCGCAATTGCGCGAAGGAGACCGGTCTGCCTTCAGCTTCTGCCCGAAGCGGCCATTCAGCTTTCCCTTGCAAGCCGGATGAAGTTCTTTATGATCCGCTGCATGAACAACACAACACTCATCGCTGCAATCTATTATGCGACGCTTCCATAAGGAGCGGCGCAGTTCGATCATGCCTTGAAACAAGCCGCCGTCAGGCGGTTTTGTTCATTGTGGAGAACCCCTGGCGGCAATACCAGGAGAGTTCCGATGACAATTTCCGATGCCTCGGCCGATCACTTCGAACCGCGTTCGGCGGCCATGAAGACGCTGCTCGAACGCGGTTATGTGAACCAAGCGACCGATCTGCCAGGGATCGATGCCGCCTTCGAGGCTGGCATCGTGCCCGCTTACGTCGGTTTCGATGCGACTGCCGACAGCTTACACGTGGGCCACCTTCTTCCGATTATGACTCTTCGCCGCCTTCAGCAGGCAGGTCATAAGCCCATTGTTCTCATTGGAGGCGGGACCACTCGTATTGGTGATCCGAGCTTCCGGTCGGAGATGCGGCCGATGCTGACGGACGAGCAGATCACCAGCAACATCGAAGGGATCAGAAAAGTCTTTGATCGTCTTCTTATCTTCGGTGACGGCCCAACGGACGCCGTGATGGTCAACAATGCTGACTGGCTGGATGGCATTGGCTGGATCGAAATGCTGAGAGACGTAGGCAGGCACTTCTCCGTCAATCGGATGCTCTCTTTCGACAGTGTCAGGTCGCGGCTGGAGAAGCAGGAGAACCTGAGCTTCCTCGAATTCAATTACATGATCCTCCAGGCGTTCGACTTCCTTGAGCTATCCCGCCGGACCGGCTGCCGCTTGCAAATGGGCGGGGCCGACCAGTGGGGGAACATCATCAACGGCATCGACCTGGTCCGGCGAACGGACGGGAACGAGGTTTTTGGGATGACTACGCCCCTTCTGACAACTGCTTCGGGTTTGAAGATGGGTAAGACGTCTGCCGGAGCTGTATGGCTAAACGAGGATCGCTTGTCGCCATACGACTACTGGCAGTTCTGGCGCAATGCGGAAGATGCTGATGTTGTCCGGTTCCTGAAGCTCTTCACGGACCTGCCGGTCAATGAGATCGAACGTCTCGGCCAGGCAGAAGGGGCCGAACTTAACACCGTTAAGGAACGTCTCGCCAACGAAGCCACGGCGCTTGTTCATGGAACAGGTTCCGCAAATCACGCTGCGGCTACGGCAAGACGGGCGTTCGGGCACGGTGAGGCTGCAGAGGGGCTGCCGACGCTTCAGTTGGGTGATGCGGAGCGCAGGAGCGGAGTTGCTGGTCCGTGCTGGATTGACTTCCTCAAAGGGCGAGGCGCGAAGGGCAATCTCAGGGCGCGGTGCGCGGGTCAACGGCGAGATCGTGGAGGACGTTGATGTCATAATATCAGACCAGGACCTTCCGATCCGGCTTTCCCTGGGTCGGAAGCGTCACACGGTTGTGAAGTAAGACCGATGCGCCGGATTTGGCCCGGCGCATCACTTGTCTGCTCCGTAATTTCCCTGGTAGCCCTGCCTTAATCAGTCGCTCACCTGTCGATCCAGAACGTCGTCGTCGACAAATATGACGCGCTCACGAGAAAGTCCGTCGGGAAGTTTTTGTCGTGGACGGTTTTTGCACTTAGATTTAAGGGCTTCTCGTGCAGGTGTTAACCACGTCAGTTCTCGCTAGGTTAGCCGCTTAACCGACGGGCACCGTTAGCGCAGCACCATCGCTCCCGACTTCCAAGTTCCACGTCATCAGGAAGCGCTACCCAAATGGGTGCGTTAACAGCCCCGTTATCGGAGCGTATGATTTGGATGCGGCATTTGCCATTTATGCTGCCTATTTGTTGGGAGGATGCCATGGTTAAACTTCTGACTTCCATGTTTGCGATCCTGTGCATTTTCTTTTCGTTCGCCCCTGCCAAGGCTGACCCGGCAGACGAGGTAAAGGCTGCCTACTCGGCGTGGGACGCAGCATTCAACAAGGCGGACGCAAAAGCCGTTGCGGCGTTCTACACGGACAACGCAATTTTCTTGCCTGCCACCCATGACGTGATCAGGGGGCCCGATGGGGTTGAGAAATTCTTTGGCGGGATCTTCAGCATGGGCGTGACAGGCCACAAGCTCGAATTGATCGAGGCGCAAGGCGACGGCAACCTTCTGATCGGCACAGCGAAATGGTCGGCCAAAGGCAAAGACGCCAAAGGCGCTGATCAGCCATGGTCTGGGATGGCGACCCATATCTTTGAGAAACAGGCAGACGGCAGCCTGAAACTCAGAGTCCACACCTTCAACTGACGACAGATTTCGGCCTTCAATCTTATTGGCTCTTCCAGGCGCGGACGAGGCCCGGCAGGCGACTACTTATACTCGCATCGCACTTCGGATCGTCGACGGACTTGTACGTACCGAAACGGATTTTTAGCACCTGACCGGCATATCTCCAGTTCGGTGCGCTTTTACGGTATTTGGTAGCAAGTGCCACCAAGGTGAGCCTTCGCCTGGAACACGTCACCTTAGGGCAGCTCGCGGCCCGGAGCGGACTGTCAATTCGTTGCGCGTGAACGGCAGGTTTGCGCCCGCATGTCGGTCGTAAGGGCCAGCTTTGCGATTTCCTGAAAGCTGCCGCCGCGGGCGACTGCGCTGGAGACTGTGGGGCCAGAGCGGTCATCCCCCAACACATGGAAATGCAACATTGAGCGCTGGTTGCGGACATTCCAACACCGAGAGACCAATGCGTGAAATGCGGCCTGTATGCGCTCGTGGCCCTCGGCAAGCGCCTTGTCCGGCAGACAGACGATTTGTATTCTGTGGCGGAATAATTGGCTGGTCAGCGACTAAAGCGCGTCGCCCGTTTTTTGATTCAGGTTCTCGAATCGGCCGATTTGTGATTCTTTCTTACCTGGAAGGAGACCGGTCATGGGCAAATCACATCCGATCGAGTTGCGTTCCCGTGTTGTTGCGTTCGTTGAAGAAGGTAACACTCATCGCGAGGCGTCTCGGCATTTCCGTGTGTCGCCTCGGTTTGTGAATAACCTTGTTATCCTGAAGCGTGAGACGGGCTCTCTGTTGCCAAGACGTCAGGGCCATGTCGGCGGCGGCAAGTTGAGCGACCATGGAGCATGGTTCCGTGAACGTATGGCTGAGAAGGGCGATTTGACGCTCGACGAATTGTGCGTCGAGCTTGCAGAGCGCGGCGTCATTGTGCATCGCTCGAGCGTTGGACGCATGTTGCACCGGCTCGGTTTGAGTCATAAAAAAAAGCCTCATGGCAAGCGAGCAGCTTCGCCCGGAAATCGCTCGGGCGAGAAATCTATGGCGCGAAAGACGCAAGCCATTCTTCGATAAGGCTCTGGCCCGCCTTACTTTTATCGACGAAACGTCAACGAACACGAAGCTGACAAAACGCTCCGGATGGTCGCCAAAGGGCCACCGTTACCGCAGTCATGCGCCTTTCGGATCCTGGAAGACGCAGACGTTCATCGCTGGCCTCAGATCGCACTCCATGGTCGCCCCATGGATCGTCAACGCGCCGATGAATGCCGAGATATTCGAGACCTGGATCGAAACGCAACTCGTCCCAACTCTGTCCAAGGGCGACATCGTCATCGCCGACAATGTCCGTTTCCACAAAAGCGAAAAAGCCGAAAGGCTCATCAAACAAAAAGGTGCCTGGCTGCTGTTCCTACCTGCCTATTCGCCCGATTTGAACCCGATCGAGATGGCCTTTTCGAAACTCAAGACGCTCCTACGAAAGAAAGCCGCAAGGACTTTCGACGCAATATCAAATGCCCTGAACGACATCTGTGCACTGTTCTCCGTCGAAGAATGTCGAAACTATTTCAAGGCCGCAGGCTATGAGGCTATTTAAATGCGCCAAGCTTTAGAGCCGTCGACCCAAGCGACTAGCTGCCAAAGCACCGGGCACGCGGGCCGATGTCCCTATTTGCCAAGGGCTGCGATCATTCACTTGCGAGCGCACTGCAAAGTATGGGACTCGCCCGAAACCCGCGCTGAGGTATTGTCGGAGTGCACGTTCTCAGAAGACATTTGGTCAACATCTTCCTCTCCAGAGACTGTGTGCTTACTAAAATTTGAATTCTCGAGGTCATATATGCATGACCAATTACATGTTACGGCGTAATCATCATTGTTGCCGATCCCGACGCTTATTTTTGCGGTACCGTCCGAATTCTCGTAGTGGCACTCTATCGTTTGCTCGGCCAATGCTTGTGGCGACGAAATTGAGATGCAAGCTACGACGAAGAAAAGAAGCTTAGCTCTGATCTTCTGCATTTTTATCTCCATCCATTATCACCGGGTAACGCCCCCAGTTGAAGACGTTTTCCATACTTTACATACTCTTGGTTTATCTCCGTCTCTTTCACAAAAATAAGCCGCTCTTTATCAATTTTCTCGGAAAACGGCAAGCCCTTCACACTTTCGTCTATCTTGCATTCTGGCTCGTCTCCAGTCGGGGGAAGCTATTGTAGACCACCTTCACACTCTCATAGGTCCCCCCATGGAAATACCCATTAAAATTTGTTGGTCTCACATTTGTCGAAAATTCTCTGCGAAACAGTCATAGCCTTCAGAGCACATGGTCTGCGTGCTAGTGAAGGCTGTGAAGAAGGCGTTCGAGCGCATCATACGCCGTTATGTGCCAGGCCTAACGGCCATCCAGTGCTCAACGTACGCTGGTGGCCCATGAAGATTTTTATACAACGGCCTCTACAGCGGAAGGTTATCCATCAACGCGGGCCGAGGCGGAGCTTAGACGTCGTCGTGCTCGCGACGCTGACCTTGGTCGACTGGTTTGACAGTTGCCAGCTGCTGGAGCGCCAAGACAGCAGCGATATTCTCTTGCCAAAGTAATGATAATGTGACGTAGTTTACTTCGAGCGTGAGTGGCGTACTCAATATGATCGGCAAGTGATAGTCGGCGGAGAATAGGGTGCCATGATACCTCCTGCTCCCGCGAAACGCGCGCACTCGATCAGCGGCGTCAATTCGATCATATACGAGCGCGGAAATTTTCTATCTGCAGCAGGTGCGGTCTTTTCACTGATAGCGATAGTATTTCCGTCTTTCTCCTATTCTCAAGAGACTCTGAAGGAGAATTTGGAGTTTTGGAGCGAATTTACCCCCACAGGTCACGGAACAGTAGAATACCAGGTCCATGTCCGGAACCACTCTGACGGACGCATTATGTGCCAAGTAGAAGTGGATTGGATGGACACCTACTTTCGAGTGCGCGCCGATAGGATTGCAATAGTCGTTTATCCGGGCCGCGAAAATTGGGTGGCGGTACACCCCGTGACTGGGGGCGTTGGGTGTACAAGAAGCTTCGGCTCGCTCGATGAAAATGGTCACATGGACAACATGGCTGACACGGTCACTTGTTCATCGGGTCAGCAATTCAAGTTTCGATTCGGCCTCGAACAATGCAGAGTTATGGAGTGAATAGGCCGCCAATCATCCCGCATCGAGCAGCCCGCCAGTAGCAAAGAAAAGGATGCTACGTGACCAGTTACCCTCTTAGCCTGACAGCAAGTATCGTAGCTTCTTTTCTAGTGATGTCGCCTTCGTTCGTTCAAGTTGGCTCCGCGAGTGACGACGCGGTAGTCCGGAATGTACAGAACTCGCCTCAAGCTACTGATGACGCCCCTACACTGGACGACGCTGTCGACTTTATAGTTCGAAAAGTTCGCGCCTCGCACCAAGTTTTTTTGTTCGACGATGAAGTCCCAGTTAAATTCGAGCATTTTAATTAATCCAGGACCGAGGGCGACGCTGATTATTGGCATATGGGCTTCGCATATATTGTTTTTCACGACAAAGACAATATGCGCTATCGGTATGCGGATTGGTATAATCGTTCATATTACTTCTATCCAACCGACGTCTCTGTTACCAGGTGTACGCAGTGCTATGAGACGCGGGTAGGCCATGTTGGTCACTGCCTTTGTCTCAAATGCAAAGATGGGACAGGCTGCATAGTTGCCGAAGGATCGGACGGCGACAGGAAGGTAAAGGGAGGTTCGAGTACTGCGCCATGCGCTTACATACCACCCCCGCTATTTGATAGAGTGGAGGCAGCTATGCGCCACTTCATTGAGCTTCAGACGGTGGGCGAAAAATTCTGATTGTGAACTGCCCTGCATTTCGACCCGACATCGGGATGTTCAATCTCGGGAACGCCATCGGCGCATGTGTCGGCGGTGCCACCATAGGGGCCGGGTTCAGCCTTGCGTCTCCGAACTGGGCGGGCGCAATTCTCTCGCTCGTGGCTCTTGGCTTGGCTGCGGTCGCCCGGGCGAGTTCCGGTAGAGAATATTCAGCGGTGCCTGCTGAATAGAGAGCGAACCATCTTGCCCGGTGACCGCGAGCAATACTAGCGGTCCTTATTTTGAGCTCGGAACAAGGCTTCCCACTGCTATGAATTTTCGCGACTTTGGGCTCTCCAAAAGTCGTTGCAAAGAGAAGACCGTAATTCCAAGTTGAAGTCGGAAGCTGGATGGCAGCCTGTCGCCATTGGAGACTGGAACCAGACCGGCCGTTATCGGCCCCAGTCGAGCCATTAGCTCCGCCGAAGATCAATCTAACTAGCCAGCCGGTCCCAGTAGGGTGGGTTGCCGAAGCTCCGCTGCAAGCTGTCGGCCAGTGCGCGGATTTTCGCCGAGGCGCCATGATCGCGGGGGTAAGTTATGAAAAGCTCTGCGCCCTCCGCCCGCGCGCCGACGTCGATCGGCACCAACACTCCGCTTTTTACGGCTTCATGGATGAAGAAGGTCGGCAGTAGCGTGATTCCGAGGCCCGCCATCGCCGCCTCCCTCATCACCAGGCCATTGTTGGCCCGGAGCGCGGCCTTCGGGCGGACGACTTGCCAGCCATGGTCGGTCGAGAAGCGCCAATCGCCCTCGCGCATCGAATAGAGGATGCCGCAATGATGCTGCAGCTCGTCTATCGACGCCGGATGTCCTTCCCGTTCCAGATAGGCGGGGGAGGCGACGAGCAATCGGCGGCTCGTCGCCAGGCGCCGAGCAATGAGCCGGCTGTCGCCGATCGCGCCGTGCCGAAGGACTGCGTCGAAGCCGCCGGCGGCCGCATCGACGAAGCGATCGTCCAGCTCCAGCGAGACTTCGATCTGGGGATGCTGCTGGATGAATTTGGTGAGCGCCGGCGCCAGATGGAGGATCCCGAAGCTGACCGGTGCGGATAGTCTCAGCGGGCCCGCGAGCTTCCCGCTCCGCGCCGCCAGTTCGGCGGCAGCTTCGTCGGCCTCGCGAAGGATGCGCTGAGCGCGCGGCAGGAAGGTTTGCCCACTCTCCGTCAGGGAAAGCTTGCGCGTCGTCCGCTGGATCAGCTTGGTGCCGAGAATACGTTCCAATTCGGCCAGGCGCTCGCTGACTACGGACTTGGCCAGGCCGAGCCGTCTTGAGGCTGCGCTGATCGATCCTGCCTCGGTGGTGGCAACGAAAGCGGCAATCCCGTCAAACTTCATCATTGTTCGGAAATTCCGTCGGCCAGTTTCGGAGTTCTGCGGCTAGTACGAACAATGCATCAGGAGCATTTACGTGTCCAGAAGGCGCGCCCGGGGGGCGGCGCCAAAGATCTGGAGATGTGTGATGCTTCGTAAACTCTCTGCAATTGGCGCAGCGGCTTTGCTGTTAGCCGCCACTCCTGCACCGGCGCAGGTCGTGCCCTTCCCGAGCAGCTTCCGTACCGAGAATGTCCAGGCCAAGGACGCGACCATCCATGTCCGCATCGGCGGCAAGGGTCCAGCCGTCGTCTTGCTGCACGGCTATGGCGAAACCGGCGACATGTGGTCGCCGATGGCCGCCGATCTGGCGCGCGACCACACGGTGATCGTGCCCGACCTGCGCGGTCTGGGCTTGTCGTCGAAACCTCCTGGCGGGTTCGACAAGAAGACCCAGGCAGGTGACGTGGCTGCCGTTCTCGACCGCCTGAATGTCAAGCAGGCCGACCTCGTCACCCACGATATCGGCAACATGGTTGGCTACGCCTTTGCCGCGCAGAACCCGGATCGCGTCCGGCGCTTCGTGCTGATCGACGCGCCGCTTCCCGGCGTCGGTCCGTGGGAAGATATATTGAAGAGTCCGCTGCTCTGGCACTTCCGTTTCGGCGGGCCCGACATGGAGCGGCTGGTCGCTGGTAGGGAGCGCATCTACCTCGACCGCTTCTGGAACGAATTCTCGGCTACTCCGTCGCGCTTCACCGAAGCTTCGCGCGAACATTTTGCGAGGCTCTACGCCATACCCGGCGCAATGCGTTCCGGCTTTGCCCAGTTCGCGGCGTTCGATCAGGATGTGACGGACAATCGTGCCTTCCTGGCTGAGCGTGGCAAGCTGAAAATGCCAGTGCTGGCGCTTGGCGGTGAAAAATCCTTCGGACCGATGATGGCGACCGTGATGCGCGCGGCTGCAGAAGACGTCCGCGAAGGTATCGTTCCGGATTCCGGCCACTGGATCATGGAAGAAAACCCGACCGCCACCATCAAGCTCGTCCGCGACTTCCTGGAGTCATCGAAATGATCGCCCTTCGGCTACGGCGCCAAGGCCGGAACGAAGGTCAAGGCGCTAGGACCCGGGAGCTTCTACACCGAGCCGGCTGGAGCGAGCCACTTCGCGCGGACCGCGCCAAGCCCGTCGTCCTCTATATTCACGGCTTCGGGCCAACTGACACCCATTACATCGATCAAGCCGCCGATCCCCGGCCCAGACCAAATCTAACGGAATAGGAACAACGGACATGAACGATTTCACTGGCAAAAATGTGCTGGTCCTCGGCGGCAGCCGCGGAATTGGGGCCGCGATCGTGCGGCGCTTTGCGAAGGCTGGCGGCAATGTCGCTTTCACCTATGCCGGTTCGAAAGATGCGGCGGAGACGGTTGCGGCCGAAACGGGCGCCGAGGCCATCCAGGCCGATAGCGCCAATCGCGACAGGCTGATTTCGACCGTCGCTGACCGCGGGGCGCTCGATGTCATCGTCATTAATGCCGGCACGCTGGTCATGGGCGACCCACTCACCCTGAACTCCGACGACATCGACCGGATGATCGATGTCAATGTCCGCGCGCCCTACCACGCCTCGGTCGAGGCGGCGCGACAGATGAACGACGATGGCCGCATCATCGTGATCGGTTCGGTCAACGGCGACCGCATGCCGTTCGCCGGCGGGGCCGCCTATGCGCTGACCAAGTCGGCGATGCAGGGAATGGTTCGCGGCCTGGCGCGTGACTTCGGCGGACGCGGGATCACGGTCAACAGCATCCAGCCTGGGCCGACCGACAGTGACATGAATCCTGCCGAAGGGCCGATGGCGGACACGATGCACGGTTTCATGGCGATCAAACGCCACGCCCGCGGCGACGAGATCGCCGAGCTGACCGCCTATCTCGCCGGCCCGCACGGCGCGATGATCACTGGCTCCATGCAAACGATAGACGGCGGCTTCGGTGCTTAGTCTTCACGGCGGGCACTAGGTCCGCAGCCCCCCAAAGCAGATCGTCTGCTTTAGGCCCCGAATGCGACGTTAGAATATCCGATTGGCAATAACCGCTACTGGCGCTTTCCTGCCAAGTGAAAGTTCCTCGATGATTGGTGGGCTCGGCATGGACATCGTGGCCCTCACCGCGATGTCAACAGCTCCGGCAGGGACCAAAGTTTGTCGAGAAACGCCAATAACTCGTCGCCAGCCAGGCGATTGTCCATTGAACGGATCAATCTTGGCTAGACCTTGACGCTCGATCAGTTGGAATTGTCGCGTCAGATACTAGATCTCGGACGATAGCCGCGCGATCGTTTCTGTCGCAAGAGCTGGAGGAAGAGCCCAACGGCCTCCTCCTCGCGTTTGAAATGATGCACCAGCCTCTGACCGCCAGCACCGATGCGTCCCCAT
>Ga0123340_1005383_pt1 | contig 12154 bp, 9 predicted proteins | sample SirMexnodulemix_FD_89961 | JGI IMG/M metagenome (GOLD analysis project Ga0123340, IMG submission 89961) | Root nodule microbial communities of legume samples collected from Mexico - Siratro Mexico nodule mix | ecosystem: Host-associated > Plants > Roots > Nodule | place: Mexico: Nepantla... | reverse complement strand
TTTATTATTTATTTTTTTTTATAAATTAAAAGTATATTTAGTTTAATTTTAAATTCTTTATAAATTTAAATATTTTTATTTAAGTTATTATTAAAATTTATTTATTCAGTATCTAAAATTTTTATTTTTTCATTCTTTAATTAAAATGACATAATCATTTAATTCTGTAGTCTTAAATAATCCAACACGAAATTGGATAGTAAAAAAAAATAAATCACTACAAACTTTGATTGTAAAAATAACAAAATTCGAGAATTTTAATTATTTTTATAAGAAATAATATAATTTATTTTACAGATTAAATAATAAAACAAAATTTAAATCAATATAGAGACACAAAAATATGATATTTAATAAGAAAAGTCAGGATTTTAATATTTTTGTGTATGTGTAATTAAAGTTTAGAGTTTAAAAGTCAAACAGTCACATTAGTTCAATTGATTATATACACTTAATTGTAATATACAAATTTTAAACATTTAATAAAATGAAATTTTTAATAAAAATTCATCCAAAATATTCAAATTATGATTACTTCAAATTTAATTTAATCAATTATTTCTATTTATTTGTAACCTTTAGTATTTTATTAAAGATAAGATTTAGGACTTTCTCTCCGAGAATTGTGCTGTGCTTAATTTTTAGTGTTTAAACTTTAATGGATAATAATATACAAATCTTCATATTCATAATATAGCATCACGTTCAACTAATTAACTATTTAATAAAAACATACCTATTTTAATTTTATTAATTATTGTAATTTTAATTTTTTTCCAAAACAGTCACAAAATTCTCTTAAATCTTATAAACTTGTTATTTTTTTGAAATATCTTACTACATAAAGTGATTAAAATGTAATTAACTTATAATTCATAGAAAATTAGAAGCCGACGTTATCGTTTTTGAGTGCGAAAAAAACAGAAGAAGGTCAACGACGAGTCTCGCAACACAAAACAGTTTCAGGATCTGTAGTATCAATCCAAAACTATAATAATAACAAAATAAAAATTAATAAATAAAATCTGCTTCTAAATTTTATTAATTTTCTTACAATCCGAAATTCGTCGTCTTAACTAACAGGTATGCATTTACAGTTTGTCTGGCTTTCACTCTTCCATTTCAGGTTTTTTTAGTCAATTTCATTTTAGGGTTTCAAATAAAAACAAATGTTCAAGCTCATTTGCTTGCTGTTAGATTGAATCGATTTTGTTTGCATTTAATTGGTTTTATTTTTGTTGAAGTTATCTTTTGTGTTATTTTTTTTTTTTTTTAAGGGAATAGAAATTGCAGATCCGAATCTCGTTCGGAGTGAGGAATTTGAATGCTGAGATGTCTGAGAATCAGGTAGCGGAGCTGGTTTCGGAAGCGGATTCGGATTCGGGTTCGGGTGGTGGTGTGGTGAACGACCAATCAAATGTGGATACCGAATCAAACACTGGTTCAAATCAAGACGAGGTACTTATTGGTTACCAATTGTTTGTTACCTGAGCTATGAAAATTGGGCAATGCCGAACACTGATGGTTTTCTATTCATGTGAGTGAAGCAGGGAGAGCGTGTTGATCTCAGGGATCCTGATGATGAAAAATCTGCAGAGGATACTGCCAGGGATGACATGTTTGTTGATTGTCCTGATGAGTTAACGGGGCAAAAGGATGAAGAAGTTGCAACTGAGAAAAATGAAGATGACGGAACGGATGAAAATGAGCAGAGACATTCTGTTGAAATGGGCAATGGAGTGGGGGATGGTCACTCCCCAGTCCAGCTGGAGAAAGCTGATGCTGAGAAAGAACGGATTTTGCAGGAATACCAGGTTTTCCGTTTGTATTAAGAGTAGTTTTAGCTAGGAGGGGTTGAATTTTGATGTGAAGTACTCATTATTTCTTTTTTGCTTTGGCAGGAAGAAAGGCAAACTGTTACACAGGGAGTGCTTGATCTTCATTGTCAGCTAAAGACTCTCACTGGCAAAGAGAATGAAACTGAAGTTGGAGATAGGGAAGTGAGTGATTTTCCGGTGAGGGAGATGATAAAAGAATGTTTGGAATTTGTGAACAGTGCTTCAGAAGAACGGTCAAACAGAGAAACCACTATAAGTAATCTTCTCGAACAGCTGTCTACCAGGGACCGTGAGATAGAGGATCTTAATACAAAGCTTGCTCAGTTAATGGTATCTAATGACAATTTTCAGGTTTCAGCTCAAGCTCAACTTGAAAAGGATCGTAATATTGAGAATTTGATAGATAAGACGATATCCTCTCTTGCAACAGTTGTCACTCAAGAACAAGTATTGGATGGTTCTATTAGTGGGAAAATAGTTTATATTGAAGAAGGCACTACGCATTTAATTGGAATGTATAATCAGATTCTTTCTGAAATTTATCAACTTGGGCAATCCTTCTCCGAGGTGGGCTTGGATTCTAAAGAGCAGGATTATGGGAACATACTTGCTGGTGCTTATGGTGGGTTACTGGAGCTCAAAAGAAAGGAAACAGAAGTGGTTGAAAAACTGGCTCAGTTAGAAGATGAAAACCGGAAATTGGTTGATGAGCTTGATAAGGAAAAGGTGATGATAGGGACATTAAATACTGAACTAGGAAATTTGAAAACAGAACTTGAGCAGGAAAAGGTTAAATGTGCTAATACGAAAGAAAAGCTTAGTATGGCTGTGACAAAAGGAAAGGCATTGGTACAGCAGCGGGATTCGTTAAAGAAGTCTCTGGCTGATAAATCCAGCGAGCTTGAGAAATGTTTGATTGAATTGCAAGAGAAGTCAGTTGCACTCCAAGCTGCTGAGCTTGCTAAGGAAGAGTTGGCCAATAGTGAAAATATGGTTGCATCCCTACAGAACTCATTATTAGAAAAGAATGCAATTTTTGATCAAGTGGAAGAAATCTTATCTGATGCCAAAGCTGATGAACCTGGAATGTTTGATGTGCCAGAGAAACTCAGATGGCTTGCAGATGAGAGAAATACACTGAAGGAAGCCTTCATAGAGTTATGCAAATTGAAGGAAGCTCTATCTCTAGTGGACCTACCAGAGCCTGTTTCATCATATGATTTGGAATCACAAATGAATTGGCTTGTGGATTCTTTTCTTAGGACCCGGGACATAGTGGACACTCTACAGGAAGAAAATTCCACAATCATGGAAGCATCCCGTTACAATATTGATCAGTTGAGTGTTTCTCTTTTGCTGGAATTGCAGGAAAAATATTACCTTCTGTCAGAATTAACTGATTTGAAGTTCAAATATGACGAGCTTTTTGGCAAGAACTGTCTGATTTCTTTGGAGAAGGATCAGATAGTCAATATGTTAGTTGATCTTTGTGGTCTGAACAAGGAAGATGAAGGGATTGACTATTCCAACACTTCTGTGATCATCGACATATGCTTTCAAATTCTAAAAGGCCAGAGTGGTCCCCCCTTCTCTAGAGCATCTAATATTGATTCTGAGTTGTTTGAAAAGATTCAAAGTCTCTTGTACGTTAGAGATCAAGGTTTAATACTCTATGAAGATATACTGGAAGAGGAGATGCTAATTAGATCAGGTATGAATAAGCTTTCAGAAGAATTGAAAGTGGCATCTGAGGAAATTATAACACTGAAAGAAGAAAGGAGTTCTCTGCAGCAAGATCTTGATCGATCAGAGGAGAAGACTGCCATGCTTAGGGATAAGTTGTCCATGGCAGTTAAGAAAGGCAAGGGGCTGGTTCAAGACAGGGACAATCTAAAAGGTCTTCTAAATGTAAGGAACTCAGAGATTGAGCAGTTGAAGGTTGATTTGCAGAAGCATGAATCTGCTGTTTCTGAATACAAGGATGAGATCAACAGATTGTCCAGTGACGTGGAAAGCATCCCAAAGCTGGAGGCTGATCTTCTGGAAATGAAAAGGGAGAGGTATCAGTTAGAACAGTTCTTAACGGAGAGCAATAACATGTTACAGAAAGTGATGGAGTGTATTGATGGTATCATTCTTCCCGTTGAGCCTGTTTTTGATGAACCAATAGAAAAGGTGAAGTGGCTTGCTGGTTATGTCAGTGAATGCCAAGATGCTAAGGTACACATTGAGCAAGAGTTGCAGCTAGTGAAGGAGAATGCCAGTATACTTGAAATTAAAGTAGCTGAATCACAAGCCACTGTAAAATCCCTTGAACGGGAATTATCATCTTCGGATGAAAGTGTTTCTCAACTTGCTGAAGAAAAAACAGTACTAGAACATCGGAAGGCAAAAATTGAGGAAGAGTTACAGAAAGTTAAAGAAAAAGTTGCTGAGGTTTGTAGTACCAATAAGTCACTTGAAGATGCCTTATCAGAAGCAGAAAAAAATATCTCTGTTCTTTCTGTAGAGAGCGAGCAGGCTCAAGCTAGCAGAGTTGCTGCAGAAAGAGAGTTAGAGAGTTTTAAAGATGAAGCAGCCAGTCAAGCAAGCAAACTGGCAGAGGCCAGCAGGATCATAAAGGACCTAGAAGATAAACTATATCAGGTTGAGGGTAATAAGAAGTCACTTGAAGATGCGTTATCCCAAGCAGAAAAAGATATTTCCATTCTTTCCGAAGAGAAAGAGCAGGCTCAAGTTACCAGAGTAGCTGCAGAGAGAGTGTTAGAGAGTTTTAATGATGAAGCAGCCAGTCAAACAAGCAAACTGACAGAGGCCAGTAGGACCATAAAGGATCTAGAAGATAAACTATATCAGGTTGAGGGTACTAATAAGTCACTTGAAGAGGCGTTATCACAAGCAGAAAAAGATATTTCTGTTCTGTCTGAAGAAAAAGAGCAGGCTCAAGTTAGCAGAGCAGCTGCGGAGAGAGCGTTAGAGAGTTTTAAAGATGAAGCAGCCAGTCAAACAAGCAAACTGGCACAGGCTAGCAGGACCGTAAAGGATCTAGAAGATAGACTGTCTGAGGTTGAGGGTAATGTCAATTTATTGACTGAAAAGTATAATGCTGATCAAGTTCTCAAGATTGAGATGGAAAATGAATTGAAGAAGCTGCGAGATGAAGCTGTAAATCATGCCAACAATTTGGTAGGTGCCTCTGAAACTATAAAATCACTGGAGGATGCATTATCGAAGGCACAAGATGATGTTTCTGCCTTAGAAGATTCAAATAAAATTGCAAAGCAGGAGATATCTTCACTTGGTTTGCAGTTAAATTCATGCATGGACGAGTTAGCTGGAAAGAATGGCAGCTTAGAAAGCAGGTCCTTAAAGCTCATTGGACTCCTTAATGATCTTCAGGTGCTCATGAAAGACACTACTCTAATTCCCAGAATAAATCAATTCTTTGAGAGGAAATGTGAGACCCTGAAAAATATGAATCTCGTTCTCAACAAAATTAGAGATAATGTTGCCTTGACTGCAAAGGACTCAAAGGGACAGCTAGTGATGGAGGTAGTATTGTTACCACCCTCTTTTGGTTGTTATTGTTGTCTCCTATTCCGTATTGAATACTTAATTAACCTGTGCGAATATGATGTCCAAGTCTTCTGACCAGTAACATATATGTATCCACATATAATTGAAAAAGTTAATGGTGATTAATGCATGTGTTGATTAGAAAATTACACAGGGCTTTTGATATCAAATGTGCTGTTTCAAATCTTTTCATTCTGTTGAATCATTCTCTCTGCGTGTGTGTCTATTGTTGTTTTTATTTTGTTAATGTGGTTTTGTCTATATTTTTTTCTTAATGTGTTGTTTGTGGTGTTCCAGGAAAATCCACTTACGAGAAAAACATTCTTGGATGGTCCTCAAAATTTTGAATTTGAACTGGACAACACAGAGATTGATGGTGCTGACATTGACACCATAATCTCATCATTTGGAAAGATTGTGAAAGGATTTGGGTTGAGAAACAAACACATTGCTGATAAGTTTGATGAATTTTCAGATTGTATGGATGAGTTTATTTCTCCTCTCCATGAAAAACTATTGGAAACAGAGACCATCTCGGAGACTATTGTTCAGAACATGGAAAGTATGAAAGAAGAAGCAAATACCATGGAAAAATTGAAAGAAGAACAGAAAAATATTATTGCTAGTTTACAAAACGATATCAGTGTATTGCTATCTGCATGTACTGATTCTACCATTGCACTTCAGAGTGAAGTTGACAAGAATCTCGGGCAGCTAGACTCCATTTCTGAGGTTGAAAAGTTAAACCTTGAAGCAGGTGTGCAAGAGGATCATCATAAGAACGGTAAATACGTGGAGGCCACACATAAGTTGATTAATGCTTCTAGAAAAGCTCAAACTTTGATTAGACAGTTTGAATGTAGAAGCGAGCAGTTAGATCTAACAATTGAAGATTTACAGAATAAATTGAAAGAAGCAACGGTTGCTTTTGAATTAGTCACAGATGATAGAGACTTAAATAAAAACAGAGTTTCGCAGCTGGAGTCGGATATTCAATCACTGCAAAGTGCTTGCAGTGAGCTTAAGGATAAGTTACGGAGTTATCATGTCCTAGAAGAAAAATTGGAGGAAAAAGAGTCTGAGATTTCATCGATGCAAAATGTTTTGTTGGCTAAAGAAGGTAAAGAAATTTGAAATCTTTCTTAACCGTATTGGATTTTATTTAATTTCATATATTGATTTAATTTCAAATCTTCATTTTCCATTGGCAGAAAACTCCCTCCTTACTTCATCTCAAATTAGAGATCTCTTTGACAAGATAGATAGGATCAAAATCCCTATTGTAGAGTCTGAAGATGACTTGGAGCTACCTACTTCAGCCCCTATGGAAAAACTCTCATACATTATTGATAGTATTACTAGGTTGCATAATAAATTAAACTCTCTGTCTCATGATAAAGAAAAGCTGCAGTCAATCCTTGAAACGAAGGATCTTGAAATTAAGGATATGAAGGAGGAAGTTAAACAACTCAATAGAAACTGTGAAGATGCAAAATTGCTCAAGAATGAATTGTCTGAGCACACCTATGTATTAGAAAAAATTATGAATATTTTGGGAGCCAGTGAATGGGTAAATAGGAAATCTAAAGGTTTGAAGGAATTAATACCAGCATTGGAAAAACATATTATTGCCATTATTTCAGAATGTGATGATTCAAAATCCAAGGCCCAAGAACTTGATATTCAGTTAGTTGGAAGTCAGAAGGTTATTGATGAATTAACAACCAAGGTTAAACTACTTGAAGATTCTCTTCAAGATAGGACTTCTCTGCCAGACATTGTCCAGGACAGGAGCGTATATGAAGCATCCTCCATACCGACTGGGTCTGAGATAACTGAAGTTGAAGAGGTGGTCAATTTTAACCTTGTTTTCTAAGCTTATAATTCTTACATAATGTGATATTAGAATTGGATCTGCAGGGATATTTAAGTTCAAATGTTTAATGACTCATTAAAAACATATCCTGCTATTCTTTTCCTGGCATAATATTGATGGTTTAATGTGTCTTTAGTTAACACCTTGTCTTTATGAATTGCTCCTGAAATATGACAAGTAGATATGTCTATCTACCGCTGCCATATTCTTTTTTTCTTGAAATAAGTGAGGATGAGCTAGAAGTTTGTTTTGAAGGGTAATTTTCCCCCTTCACATACATATATTGGATATTCATCTGATTCTGACTGACCATGTCTTGCTTTTTCTTTTATCGATTCATTTATATTATGATGCAATCTCCAATTATGTGTTAAAGTGATTAAGGGAAATGCATATGTTAAGTGTTTACTTCTTAACACAGGGTTCATCACGTGGCATGAAAGCAATATCCCCTGTCCCATCAGCTGCTCATGCGCGGAATATGCGAAAAGGATCTACTGACCATCTTGCACTTGATATTAGTATGGAGTCTGATAATTTGATTAACAGGGTAGATACGGATGAGGATAAAGGTATTTATGAGCTTCTCATTATTGTGAATTTCTTGATTTGAAAATTTGAAGACTTAATTCTAGGTTACTTTGCAGGTCATGTATTCAAGTCTCTAAACACTTCTGGATTTGTACCAAAACAGGGAAAGCTCATTGCAGATCGTATTGATGGACTCTGGTAAAATTGCTATTTTCTTTTACTTTTTTAAACCAATGGTAAAGGAAGAGTGTTTTAAGGCTACATATATTTGGAATTATTTAGAAAAAAAGAAGTTACCTTTATCCTAGTATCAAATTCAAATCACCATACACTGACATTTTCTTTTGAAAAAAGGGATTAATTTTTTTTTCAAAAACTCTATTTTAGTAATGAAGGTAATTCAGCCTTAAATAATTGAATTCATTTATTGGCGTTGTTTAGTTTGTTTAAAGATAAAACTGCTGAAATAACTTAACAAGAGACAACTAAATGTATTTAGTAGCATTGTGGCTACTACTTTTAAATAAAATCATTAAATAGTTTGGTTGTAAATTCCTATCTCTATTATATTAATGCTAATAGTTCCTTTTAATTGAACTGAAGTACTTTGAATGAAAGCATGTTCAGAACTACAAATTTAATGTTTTTATTGATTACAACTGAGAATACAACCCTATTTTTGCTGTTGCAAATTTCCATTTATTTTTAATTTTATCAAAAAACACTCATAAACAGGAATTTGATTTCCCTATGCAGGGTATCTGGTGGTCGAGTTCTCATGAGTCGTCCTAGAGCAAGATTAGGACTCGTTGGTTATTTGCTTATCTTGCATATCTGGCTGCTGGGGACGATCTTGTAGAAAAGTTGAGATCAAACCTACCTGGACTGCTGAACATTGTATGTCCGGCGTCGGCAAATTGTATTATAGATATAAAATTGTCTCTTTTTATTCAAGTTTTCTTTTTGCTTCTTAATGAAGCCTAACCTGTTTTTCTCATGTCTCGTCAAATCCACTATTTGTTCTCTGGAATCACATTTTAGGGATTCAGAGATTCTGATCTTCAATATCTGGGCTCATTTTTTGACAGTTTTTTTGAAAAAACGAAGCCCCTTCGTTGTATTGACCTGCTATAGTTTCAATATTAAAGTATGTTAGGTAGGTGATTTTTTTTCATGCCGATGTAATAAAAATGTAGAAAGATTTTAAGGTTGATTCGTTTATACAGTGACCAATTGAAGGATAACTCTACTCTCTTGATGGAAAACTTAAATATGTGACTTTGTATGTCTTCATTTTACGAAGGAAAGCTCAAATTTGTTTATGGTCTACTTTATGTTGTCTCAATTTAGTATATGGTAATACACACATCTCAATTTAGAGAAGGGAATACACACATCGCCCTCCTCAAAAACCTGTGGTTTAGGACCAAGGTCGTGGGATCTTTCTTCTGATAAGCAAATGATGCAGCATGAATAGCCTCTTTAGATGGCACGGTGCAGCAAGATTACAAGAAAATGGCACATTACCAATCATTAGTGTCCTTCGCTAAGGGGAAGACGGTGAATGGTGAGGAGGGGCACGGATGAGCAGGAGCGAGGGTTGTGTCTAATAACGTCTTCTCCCGTTAGCCATGCAGTAAGGGTGAAGACACTACTTCTGGTAGGTAACTTAGTACTGTTATACGAGGAAGATATATTCACACCCCCACCTAGTTACAACGGTAATTTTTTTAGTTAAAAAAAAAATTATAATTATAGTATTTATTTATTTTTATATATCGCTCAACTCAACTTTGGAACTTTAAACTCTTGTATTTCAAATATGTTAACTAATACTTAGTTGTGAAGATATAATTTTTGGAACAAAACATAATTTACTGTAAAAATAGTCCGATGTTATTTTACAACGGAGACAGGGTTTTGAAAATAATAATTATTGAGTATATGATTAGTCAGATGTTATTTTACAACGTAAACAGTGCTTTGAAAATAATAATTATTGAGTATATGTTTAGTCAGATTTTATTTTAAAAGGCAGATGTTATTTTACAACGGAAACAGTGTTTTGAAAATAATAATTATTGAATATATAAATCATATACTCAAATAAGATTGATAGATGACTAGAAAAAAATCAGTTTTAGTAATTTCAAATAATTTTGAATGACGAATTTCACTCTTATTTCTCATTATTATTTTTAATACATATAAGGATTTATATTATAAGATCTAGGTTAGGAAACAAACGTTCGAATAATATCACTCCTCTTCAAGTTAGTTAAAATCCAATATGAATAAAAAAAAAGTAAAAGATGCAATGTCTTAAATTTGTTTTATTTTAATTAAAATTAAAATTGATTTTATTTTATTGAAATTTATAATAACATCAAATTTTAATTACATTAAATTTTAATTAAGATTAAATTTGAAACTCAATACATTAATTAAAAAAATCTAAAAAAGTGAATACAATCGGAAGATCAAAATTACAATTTTAAATACGTTTATCATCCAAGCATCACTATCTCCCGATAGAAAAAATTGACAGAAAATAAACATATTTTAATGTTAAAACAAAAAGAATTCAGAAAGAAGACAGCTCAAAGTTACGTTTTTGTTTTGTTTCTTAGTAAAAAGTTAATTGTTATTTTGTAACGGAAACAGGAAATGGAAAAGGGACAACATTTGGTCTGTGCTATAGTTAACAAAAAAATGTGCAGAATTAAATAAACCGTGTTTTGGCTGAGTTGGCCATTGAAACCCTACAGCTAATATTCGTTGCACTTCCTTCTACCGTTTATAAAATCCCATGCATTTCATCCCTTCTCACATTCATCTTCTGTGTCTCTTCATTTTCTTCAACTTTTCTGCCTTTGTTCAAATATCACTCGGCTTCAATCTCTTCATGGCTTCGGTATGATTTCTTCTTCTTCCTCAGTTCATTTTACTATGCATTGCATTGCATTTATGTCATTCCTAACATCATATAACTTGTCACAAATGATAAAAAGAAAAAAAAGACAAAATTCCAATTTTACAATGATATGTTGTACCATGCAAATGTTTTGATAGAATTTATCTGATAAAATGCAGAAGTAAGAATCAATGTTGTCCATAGCCATTTTCTTTTCTTTTTTTGTATATATTGTTGTTCTCTTTGTTGCTGTGGCAAAAGCTTTGACCAATTGATAATTTGTTTTAGTCATATATGCATTTTTGTACATGCAGTATGATCAACAACAAGGGAAGCCTTTACCCAAGTTTGGGGAATGGGATGTGAATGATCCTGCTTCGGCTGAAGGATTCACTGTTATATTCAACAAAGCCAGAGATGAAAAGAAAATTGCCTCAGTATCAGGAAGATTCCCTTCTCAGCGAAGACATGATTCTCGAAAACGCAAGCCTCAAAAAAAGTGCAAGAGTACCTCTAATTCAAAGGTACATTATTCATTCCTAACTCACTTCTAAACCTCTTTAAACTCAGGTTTTTATGGTCTGACATATACCCATTTTAATTTTTTGCATGAAAAACTGATAAAAACGTTAAATTTATCAGATGGAAATTTCAAAGATTATGAGAATCTTAGATGGTGTATTCTGACATATATCCATTTTAACAACAAGGAGTTCCATTTAATGCATATTCAATTATCTGATTATGATATTTGTGTGCATTCTGAGCTGAACTATGTGCATTTTTTTGGTGCAGAAAAAATGGTTTTGCTTTGGCCCTTAGAGAAGGATAAGGAGATGTTCATTGTGGGAAGAAGTATTGATTCAAAATGTTATTGTGACTTGAATTTGTTCCGAGAGTTGGGTGAAGTGAATAGTGCAGTTGCCTCAATCTTGGTTTAGTTGTTTCATGTATTGGATTGTGTGCTATTTATGAAAAGCAACATACCAAAACTATTGTAAATACATGAATCAATGTCAATCTTTTTGCACGCAATAAACCATATATATACATATACATATATACATATATATGATATATTACCCTTATTTTTTTATGATATGATGGTGTTTTTATTGGTAAACTTTCCCAATTTTTACTTTTTAATATACAAAATATCTTTATACAGGCATCTTCCATTAATAATTTAAATGAATGATGTGTTGAAAAGTTGAAAGTGATGATGGATTTTTATTTTTTTCAAAACCCATCATTATTATATAAATTGATCACGTAACGTTTGATCTACCTAGAGCGAGCCATGCTTGATTAAATATGATACTGAACACGTGTGCTTCTAGATGAAACACACACACACATATATATATATATATATATATATATATATATAATACAAGAAAAAAGTTAAAAAATAAAGAG
>Ga0123340_1005382_pt1 | contig 12156 bp, 8 predicted proteins | sample SirMexnodulemix_FD_89961 | JGI IMG/M metagenome (GOLD analysis project Ga0123340, IMG submission 89961) | Root nodule microbial communities of legume samples collected from Mexico - Siratro Mexico nodule mix | ecosystem: Host-associated > Plants > Roots > Nodule | place: Mexico: Nepantla... | reverse complement strand
TCAATATAATCCGTTGTTTCTAAACTAATGTAATATATTTAAACTTTTATAGTACAAATGTAACTTGTATAGTACAACCAATATAAAATATGATATGAATTAAAAAAAAATCACCACTTGGATATTGATAAATATATGAAATTTGAAATTTCTGCATTAACATTAAATATTCTTTTGGACATAAATGCAATAATGTCATAATGAGGATGGTCATCACTTTTCTGAAGCTAAAATAGGCATTAAGGTTGCCTATTTAATATGATTAAACTAACAAGTATTTTCTTGTAGGGTTTCTTTTCTGTTTCTAAGGAGCCCCTGCACTGAATGTTGTGTGTAAAAGTTAGAGTTACCTCTTCTGTACTTTCCTTAATTTATCACTTGCTTATTTTAAGCAGTAATAATCTAGGTAAAAGATAGAGAGATCGATAACAAAGTAAATATAAAGTTATAGAAACAATTTTAAACATATGAATATCATTTTCCTAGGTTGTTAAAAACTAATAGAGAAACTCACAAATTATTTGTACCGAAGTGATATATTTTACGCCCTATATTGAGATGACTCTTTAGTAGCTAACGTTTTACCACGACAAATGCTCTTTTACAACCCCAATCTACCATGTGTGCACTCGAGAGCGATTAATTAACTCCACTGTGATCTTGTTGTTTATTCATTACCACTCTTTTTATTTCTGAAACATCATTTTAGATATGATCTGCAATCATATCTAACAAAAATTATATAATTCCTACCAAATAGTTAACAACAGCAATCCGTAGATTTTGTCTGCCCTGTATTCCTTGGATTTTGTTTTCCAACTATGAAGGGTAAAATAAGCTAAACATAAAGATACTAAGGTAAATTAGTGTGATTAATTAAATATTAAATATCGAATAAATATTTAAGATTAACTAGGAAAAATGCGAAAATGTTATTTAGTTACAGAGAATTAGTAATAGATATACGTTTCATATATCATTACTATCATTTTATATAAATATATCTTCAAAGTTTCTTCTTTAAATATTGACAAGCTCAAGTGGGCATTAATGATGTGACTCAGTGCTCTAATAACTTATGTATCAGAATATAAAAGAAGGAAAAAATTAAGAGAATATAAGTAGTAAAATATATTCTTCGAAAACATAAAGGACGATAAAATGTAAAGATCAAACATATAGAACTGAAATTTACGTAGAGAAAGATTGATTTGAAAAAGGTAAATATAATTTACCAAAGAAAAAGGGCAAAACAAAAGGAGGTGGGATACAGCGATTCAATGGCTGACTCTGACTAAAGTATATATAGCAGTTACTTGTCTTACTGAATTACTACCCTATTTAATCTTTCTTATGCGTCTGTACTTGTAAATTAACTTTGTTTAATCTGCTTTCGGAAGTAAACTATTATAGGTGGAAGCATATATCCTAACATTCCCTGTGTATGTAAGTTTTGGTAGATTAATTATTTTGATCAGGGAAATGAATTTCTAAAAGTTATACTTTTAGAGTTATGGGCATTTTGTATTTAATCATAATGACATATGTGCCGTGACAATGTAACTTCTTTTCTAAAAGAAAACCAGTCTTTCTCTTTCCGCAAAAGGACAGCAACTCATGTATCTGATATAAAAAAACTTTGCTGCACGACACAGCTGTGCTTTCTGTTCCTATAAATATCAGTCTTCAAAGTCATTTTCTTCCCAAGCTTCTCAAATTCTTTACCTTACTTCATTTCATGCCTGGTGTTTGTTCCTAGCTTTCTAAAACTTGCTGTATCACCCAGCACATTTGTGGCAAGCTTGTTCTCCATTCCATATCTACTCATGGATATTGAGTCAACAATGGAAGCAAACAAGGGAGGGTTTTTTGCTCATTGGGGGAACTGCCTCAAGGCTTTGCCTAGGAACATCAAGTCCACGGTTATCAACTTCACAAGGAGCATAACAAAGATTGGAAAAGATGACCCCAGACGAGTATATCACTCATTAAAAGTTGCATTTGCTCTTACCTTGGTCTCTTTGTTTTACTACTCGAGGCCTCTTTATGATGGCTTCGGAGTTGCTGGAATGTGGGCTGTTCTGACAGTTGTGGTTGTATTTGAATTCAGCGTAGGTAAGTGGAGACACACTATAGAATAATGCACAAACACACTCATGTATATTTCTCATTATTATATAATTAATGGCCAAAGTCTGAAGAGTATGAAAGTAACATATGCTATGTTTGGTCCCTAATTAACCAGGTGCAACCCTCAGCAAAGGTTTGAATAGAGGATGTGCTACATTATTAGCTGGTGCTTTAGGGGTTGGAGGGCAACACTTAGCTAATGCTTTTGGAGAAAGAGAAAAACCTATCGTCCTTGGGATCCTAGTCTTCATTCTAGGTATATATATATAAATACAATATTAACAAAGAATATGAGATTTGAGACTAACATTTGCTTCCAAAACAATGTGCTAAATGTTTTGTGTTTGCAGCCGCAGGGGCTACTTTTTTCAGATTTTTTCCGAAGATCAAGGCAAGATATGACTATGGGGTGGTGATATTTATATTGACATTCTGTTTAGTTACTGTCTCGGGGTATCGAGTGGAAGAACTCTTTGAGCTTGCCCATCAGAGACTTTCCACGATTTTAATAGGGGCAACAGCTTGCATGGTCATCTCCATCTTCATTTGTCCAGTATGGGCAGGTGAAGACCTTCACAAGTTGGTAGCTTCCAACATAGGAAAGTTGGCAAATTACCTAGAAGGTATCTACGTTCGAACCACCATTAGTCACGTGCTTCTTTCTTGTGTTTCATGCGTTAATATCTGAAGCTCTTATCATTTTTCAGGATTTGAAGTCGAATATTTTCATTGCTCAGAAGGTAAAGAAAAATGTGAGAAGTCAGCTCTTGAAGGATACAAAAGTGTTCTCAATTCCAAAGCAAGTGAAGAGTCGTTGGTGAGTTTATTTTTATCTTCTGAGATATTATTCAACATTATTCTTTTTGATAGATTGATCAAATATTAACGTTGTATATTGCACAGACAAATTTGGCAAGGTGGGAACCGGGACATGGTCGTTTTCGTCTTCGACATCCTTGGAAGCAGTACTTGAAGATTGGAGCACTTACTCGGGAATGTGCTTACAAGATTGAAACCCTTAACAACTACCTTAACCCGGGAATCCAAGTAAGACATCATTCTCTCTACGTGAAAAACATTATTTGATACGTACTCACTTCCATGTCTATTTTTAAAAGAATTTAAGCTTGATAATAAGGACAACAATTTTAAACACACGCTGATAAAAAAACTGTAATAGACACTAGTGGGAGTACTCCAAAACTAAAAAACAATTTTAGCTTTATAAGCTTGAAGCTAATGTACCCGCATTTTTGTGACTGCAGACATCTTTGGAATTCAAGTCTAAAGTTCAAGAACCATGCACAAAGATGATTTCAGAGTCGAACAAGGCGTTAAACGTAATATCTTCATCAATCAAAACAATGACACACCCATCAGCTGCCAAAAGCCACATCGAGAATTCAAAAACTGCAGTTGAAGAGCTGAAATTTGCCCTTGAAACCGTTTCTTTGGAAGACATTGAACTCCTAACTATAATCCCAGTTGCCACGGTTGCTTCAATTCTCGAAGAAATGACCAAGTCAGTGGAGAAAATATACGAGTCCGTTTCCGAGCTTTCTCACTTAGCCTACTTCAAGAGTGTTGTAGAACCCAAAGTTTCACCAGAGAAGCCACACCTTCTTCATCGAGGTATCATAAAACCTGTTGTGGATATTGAAAACCCTGTTGTGGATATTGAAAACACCGTCGACCACGTTGAAATTACGATCCCAGAGATAACCACAGACTCGCCAGAAAAAGAAAAGACACTAATAAAACCCTCCGAACATCTGTTAATAGCTGTCGCTTGAGACTAGTAATTTGTCATTGCTCAACCTTTTTATTCCTTAGTTGGGTTAACTAGTCTCCCATCTAATTTTACTCCTGTAATGTGTAGTTAAATTAAGGTGAGAAGATTTTTCATATTCTTACCTTAATTTCATTTCTTTACGTTTTCTTTTCTGATCTACTGTGACAGGTTGTGCTAGCTGTCATTTTATTTACTTAATTAGCTGCAGAAAAGTGGTAAACTAGCTATGTATTCTCAGCCACATTTGGTGCTTTGCCTCCTTTCTATGTACATGTTGTATCTACCTTTTGTTAATATTTATCGTAAGCCATAGAAATTGTTAGTGAAGTTGAAACAAAATTGACATGGCTATATTGTGCCTAGCTACGTTAACCTAGAACTCTAAAAGCAAATTGCTGGATGACCAGTAAGCATAGACCCTTGATGATTTCATGACAAATTAAGATTAATTTAGTTGGAAAGCCAAATATTAATACTTTATCAAACTAAAGGGGAAAAAATAAAGGTAAAAAGGGATCAACTGTGAAAGGTAGTAGTAGTCAATGTATACTTTTCATATGATTTAAAAGCTAAATGCGAATTATGGGAAGACATAACTAAAATTTGTTTTTTAAAAGACAACGTGCCAAAATATTTTAATAATTTTGATATAAAGGTTGGAACATGTTTTTTTTTATTTAATTTAGGCTTTACTGATAAAATAACCATGAAAAAAAGTAGTAGGAGGAGATATCGGGATTTAAGGAGTTCGTTAAGAATACGGAGATGGTAGGCATAGCAGTGGTTGGGAGGAACTATACATAGTAATCTAATGGTTGGAAGAGATAACGGTGTTTCGAGTACCAAAAGCTTTGGTGACTCCCTACCCTTCGTCTTCTTTGCTTTGTTCTCTTCTCTCTTGCAACCATCGGGGTTTTATAGCCCTCTACAAGGCAAGAGGTTTTAAAAAAAATGGACTTTAAAGTATACGGAACCACTGTTACTTAACTACGGATTCAAACCCCTTTTTACTCCACTAACGTTATCAAACATCTTTAAGGGAAGTGACTAGGGTTTTTTATAAGAGCAGTGATACTTTTACACTGCAAACAGTAATTTATTTCTATTTAACACTGAAAAATAATATTATTTTATTAAAATATTATATTTTATTATTAAAAGCAGAGGTAAAATGGTGTAGGTTTTGTATAGTAGTGTCAAAGTATATTTATTCTTTTTATAATCATAGATAAGTTTTGTGATTTTAGAAGATGGTTTAAAATTGGTAAGTGACATATTAATTATGAATAGTATGGAAAGGATAAGAAAAAGTTTAACCAGCAGTACTACAATTTAAGGGGTTAAAAATATGAGTAATGGCAAAAGCAATTTATTAAGATTATTTTTTTAAAGATGTACTTGGATTGGTAAATTTATCATTCAATCCAATAAAAAAATTTATGCTGGGTCAAATTTAATTTTGTTTACGAGTTGTATTTTAAAAAAAAAAATTGTATAATAATTGCTTATTAAAGATAAAACTATATTATTTAGTAGTTAAAGAATTGAATATTTTAAAAATTACACATTTAACTAATAAAATAATAAAATAAATAGAATATAATTACATTATTATTAATATTAATATTATTTAATAATTTTGATTATATATTGTATTGAATTGAGTTTGGATTTAATATATAGTTATTCAAGAGGTGAAATTAATTTAATCGTAAATAAAATTTAGCTATATATTGTCATTATAGATGTAGCCATTTTCTTTTTTTTCTTATGACTGCTTCTTTCATTAACTTAAACGTGATTTTATGTGATTTTAGAAGTTCTACAAGAGTTAATGTTTCGTTTATAACAATTATTTATAACCCATAACAGTTAGATGGGTGCTGACTTATTTTTTCTGTTGGTTGTATTTATAAGATTATTTTTAAAGTTCTAAGTGTTTTCAAGTATGTCATAGATGTTAAGCAGTTTTTTTAATGTTAGAAAGTGTAATTGTAGCCAATCAAATTATAGATGAAGTTACGCACAAAATAAATCAATGTATCGTGTTTAAAGTAAATTTTTAAAAGGTTTATGACACGATTAATTGAAAGTACTTAATGTATAAAAATAGTCTTTATCGTCGGTTCTGGAAGGTTTTTATCGTCAGGTCCCGAACTGACGTTGATCCAGGAGACGTTAAAAATGACGTCAATTAAACAACCGACTTGGTAAAGATCATCACCACGTCGGTTAAGACTAGGAAACCGGACGTGGTGCTTCACTCTATGACGTCAGTTGGAAGCCCCTCAACCGACATCATAGGGCTGTTTTTAAAAAAAAAATTCAAAATTTTTCAAAATAGCTTTGATAAATCTCCAATACATACAAACAACAACCACAACAATTTCTAGAACTTTTTAACAAGTATAAATAGATGAAATAGTAGGCTAAAATCTAAAAAATTGAAAAAAAATACAAAAAAATTAAAAAATAGGGTAAACGATGAAATTTTGGAAAAAAAACTTGTTGAAGAGCTTCATTATGCAATTTCGAGAAACTTTCATTTTTGTAGCGTCTCAATTCGAGCTTTCTATCAAAAGTGATGACCATTTGAAGTTTTTTCGTCCAAAAATTTTTAAAACCCTAAATCTATGATACACACATCCAGAAAGCATTCCAAGCATACAAAGATAAGAAGACATACCTCTTGTAGATAGTGAGAACAAAACCAGTGAACGGAAATCAACCCAAACAAAATATATCAAAACCAAAAAATGCAAAAATGGAGTGAATGAAACTACAAAAGACAATGAGAGATCGGGGGAGAACAACACGCAAGGGAGAATACCACGTACCAGTGAAAATATGAGCAAGAAAGCGAGACAAAATGGCAAGAAAGAATGTGTGAGAGAGAAAAAGACAATGTGAGCGAGAGAGAACTCTGAAACAGCAGCCAGCACAAGAATGAAAATGAGAGAGGGAGGCAAAGTGTAAAAGTAAAAACAGTCAAGCTGGAAGCACCACGTCGGTTCTGGGCAGAACCGACGTGGTGCATGGCTTGAAATCCTCAATTTTAATTATGATGGTCCACCATGTCGGTTACAAGCCCAGAACCGACGTGGTGCAAACCCTAATTTCATCCAGTTTTTTCCTCAATTTACTTAGCGTGACCATGACGTCGATTGAAGTCTCATAACCGATGTCATGGTTGGACACACCACTTCGGTTTGTAGCTCCTAACCAACGTGGTGCTCACCTGCCATTTGAAAATTTTTAAATGTTTAATTTTTATTTTTTATTGATATATCCATGACAGTTCTTTTGTTTAACCGACGTTGTGTACATATCACAACGTCGATTTTGGTCTAACCAACGTTATGAATGTTGATTTATTTATAAAAATGCCACCGTGTTTTTGACAAGGTCGAGTTTTAGTTTAACCGACATTATATTCACGACGTAGAAACTCCATTTTCTGCCCGTGGATAGGAAGGTTAGGCTTTCAAAATAGATCAAGAGATGTCTAATATATCCATCTTAGTAAATAGCAACCCTATCTCTGAGTTTAAACTTGAGAAAGATTTGAGGTAAGGAGATTCTCTTACTTTGTTCTTATTTCTGATTACAGTGGAAGACCTATCCTATCAGGGAAGCTGAAAGAAATTACTTTTAGAAGGATTAAAAATAAAAAATAAAATAAATCCTAGGAATAAAGAGAAAAATATATTCTAATATTATATATATTATATACTGTACTCATATTTTGAAAAAAAAAAAATAAAGCATAAATATGCACTCACTGTTAATCTACTTTTCACAGGATTCCTTAAGCGAATATAATGATTTCCTTAATAGGGCACAGAAAGATGCATGCCTCATTCCATGAGAAGAAAGGAACACATGCAGCCAAAGCAATGGAAACTATGTTAGGAAAGGAAATCATATTCCATGATTCTTGTTGTAAATATTATGGCGTGGTAACTGTCATATCAGCATAATTAAAATAAGCTTGATTATAGGAATAAGTTGTTGAATTATAGGAACAGATTCATCTAATTAGAGATGTATATGTGTATATAATGCTGTAATGTTTCTGAATAAAAATACAACCAAATTATTTCCATCTTCTCCTTTTGTTTTTCACATGGTACCAGAGTGGTAACGATCTGCTCTGCTTCCTTTCCAATTTTCTTTTATGGCCAATGATGATTCCAATAGCCCTTACTCTCTTCACCATTCCGATCATCCTAGAATGGTTCTTGTCTCTAAACCTCTCAATGGTGACAATTATTCAACTTGGCGTCGAGCCACTACCATCTCATTGAATGCAAAATCTAAATTTGGTTTTGTTGATGGAACCCTTAAAGCACCATCTGCCAAAACCAAACCGGAAGACTATGCGGCATGGAAAAAATGCAATGATATGGTTTTGTCATGGATTCTTAATTCATTGACCCCTAATATTGCCGATAGCGTTATTTTTTATAACACTGCTCATGAAGTTTGGGAAGATCTTCAGAATCGTTTTTTTCAAAGCAACGCACCACGCATTTTCCAGATCGAGAGAGAGATTGCTTGCCTTACTCAAGATCAAATGACAGTTGCTGCATACTACACAAAATTAAAAAAATTGTGGGATGAGCTAGGATCCTACAATGATGTTGTTTGCACATGTGGAGCAAACAACAAAAGACGCAAGTTGATGCAATTTCTCATGGGGTTGAATGAATCTTATAGTACTGTTCGTGGTCAACTCCTCTTGATGAATCCTCTACCAGATGTTTCACAAGCTTATTCTTCCATCATTTAAGAAAAAAAACAACAAAATTTGGGTGCAAGAAGAGAGACTATAGAAGCTTCTGCCATGGCTGTCCAAAGAGAGGAACCAATAGCCCTTGCTGTTCGACATAATTTTGGTCAGTCCTCTCGTCCCAATTCCAATAATCGTAAACCGCTGCATTGCACTCACTGTGACAGAGATCATCACACGAAGGAGACATGTTGGAAGTTACATGGTTATCCACCAGGACAATCCAAGCATACCACGGCCAAAAACCATCATTTCAAGTCCAACAGCAATAATCAATCTTCAGCCAATAATGTCAAAGAAACCCCATCAGCACATGTTCAGCCCCTTGTGAATGGATTAACTGAATTACAATTACAACAAATTTTGGCTATTATGCAGGGCAATGGAACATCTCAATTAGCCTCTCCCAAGGCAAATAATGTCAATTTTTCTTCAGGTTTGCCTGCACCAAAATTGATAATTGATAGTGGTGCAACAAATCACATAATTTCTTCTCCATCTTTACTTGTTAACAGTAAAGAAAACACTTCTTTACCACCAGTTGTTATGCCAAATGGAGATCAAGCTCCAATTACTTCTACTGGAAATTTGCCCTTAAGTTCTATTATTTATTTGAAGAATGTACTTGGGGTTCCATCTTGTAAGGTGGATTTGATGTCTGTGAGTCGAGTCACAAGCGATTTAAATTGTTCAGTAACTTTTTTCCCACAATTGTGTATTTTGCAGGATTTGATGACGGGGATGACGATTGGTTTGGGTGAACAACGAGATGGACTCTATTACTTGGTTGCAATAAATAAGTCACACAAGGTTAATACCATCAAAACTACCTCCACTTCAAACACCTCGAGCATCTTGTGGCATAGGCGTCTAGGACACTTATCCTCTTCCAGATTAGACTTTCTAGCCAAAAACTTCCTTCATTTCCCTTTCAAACAAAATCACAATTGTACTATGTGTGCTCTTGAAAGACAAACTAGACTCCCTTTCTCTACAAGTTCAATTTCATCTGTTAAACCTTTTGAATTAATACATTGTGATATTTGGGGGCCCTTTAAAGTTCCTTCCCTATCTGGTGCAAAATATTTTTTGACTATTGTGGATGACTTTTCTCGTTTTACTTGGGTTTTTCTAATGCATCATAAAAGTGAGACACAAAAACATTTAACCAATTTTTTTCTCTTTTGTAAAAACCCAATTTGATACCACAATAGCCAATATTCGGGTTGACAATGGGGGAGAATTTTTCTCTATGCGAGATTTCTTTAAACAACAGGGCACTAATTACCAACATTCTTGTGTTTATACACCTCAACAAAATGGGGTGGTTGAGCGCAAACATAGACATATCCTTGAGTCCGCTCGAGCTTTTCGTTTTCAATCTCACCTTTCTTTACACTTTTGGGCAGAATGTGTTTCCGCTGCTGTTCATATAATTAATAGGTTGCCCACACCTATCCTTTCTCACCAAACTCCTTTTGAAAAACTTTATAAAAAAATTCCCTCTTATTCCCACCTTAGAATTTTCGGATGTCTAGCTTATGCTACAAATGTCCATGTGCCCCATAAGTTTTCTCCTCGTGCCACCAAATGTGTTTTTATTGGTTATCCAATTGGTCAGAAAGCTTACAAATTATATGACATTGAATCTAATAGAGTTTTCACTAGTCGTGATGTCATTTTCCACGAGGATATTTTTCCCTACGAATCCATTTCTTCTTCACCACCTCAAACAGATTCTGTTGTACCTATTGCTGTCTTAGATTCCTCACTCATCCACCAAATACATGAAGAATCTAACCCTGCCACTCCAGCTTCTCCAACAGCCTCCACTCCTGTTTTTCCAGCAACCCCCACTCCTGCTTCTCCAAGAGCCCCTCCGCGTCGTTCTCAACGAACCCATGTTGCTCCTGCAGCCTTGAGTGACTATGTTTGTAATCAAGTAAGTTCTCCCGAATCATTGCCATTCTCGCCATCTTTTCCAAGTAAAGGTACACGATATCCGATCTCCAATTTTATCTCATATGATTGTTATTCACCACAACATAGATCCTTTATTGCCACTATTACTCATGATGTTGAACCTACATGTTATGAGCAAGCTGCTTCCCAATCTCATTAGCAAATAGCAATGCAATCTGAGTTGGCTGCTTTAGAGGCTAATAATACTTGGTTTCTCACACCTCTCCCTCTTGGAAAGCAAGCTATTGGTTGTCGCTGGGTCTATAAAATCAAGCGAAAATCAGATGGTTCTCTTGAACGCTATAAAGCTCGGTTAGTGGCAAAGGGATATACACAACTTGAAGGGATTGGTTACCATGACACCTTTTCACCTACTGCTAAAATGGTTACAATACGTTGTTTATTAGCTTTGGCAGCCGCTCAAAATTGGTCACTTCATCAACTTGATGTCCACAATGCGTTTCTTCATGGCGATCTTTCTGAAGAAATTTATATGTCTCTTCCTCCTGGTTTTCAGCGACAGGGGGAGAACCTTGTGTGTCGCCTCAACAAATCTTTGTATGGATTAAAACAAGCCTCCTGCCAATGGTTTGCCAAGTTCTCTACATCTATTCAAAGTGCAGGATTTATTCAATCAAAAGCAGATTACTCGTTGTTTACGTGTAAAAAAGGCAAATCATTTACTGCCTTATTGATCTATGTTGATGACATCCTCATAACTGGTAATGACCTCAATGCCATAAATGTTCTTAAACAGTTTCTGCATAATCAATTCCGGATTAAAGATTTGGGTGACTTGAAATATTTTTTGGGCATGGAGATTTCCCGGTCAAAGAAAGGTATATTCATTTCGCAAAGGAAATATGCTTTGGAAATTCTAAAAGATGGAGGGTGCTTGGGAGCTAAGCCTGTGAATTTTCCCATGGAGCAAAATGTAAAGTTGACGAATGAAGGAGAATTGTTGAAGAATCCATCGTCATATAGGCAACTTGTAGGGTGCCTAATTTATTTAACTGTTACTCGTCCGGATATCACCTACTCAGTGCACATATTGAGTAGATTCATGCATGCCCCTCGAAAACCTCATATGGAAGTTGCCATGCGAATATTGCGGTACCTAAAGAGCAATCCAGGTCAAGGTTTATTTTTCTCTTCCCAAAATGACTTATCTTTACGTGCCTTCTGTGATTCAGATTGGGGAGGTTGCTCGATATCCAGAAAATCAACTACGGGGTATTGCGTTTTTTTGGGATCCTCACTAATTTCTTGGCGAACAGAAAGACAAAAGACAGTTTCTCTATCATCAGCTGAAGCAGAATATAGAGCTATGACAGGCGCATGTTGTGAGTTGTCTTGACTACGTTCATTGTTGAAGGATTTGAAGATATTGCACCCAAAAGCAGCACTATTGTATTGTGACAACAAAGCAGCTCTTCACATTGCGTCTAATCCGGTATTTCATGAAAGAACTCGACATATA
>Ga0123340_1005381_pt1 | contig 12157 bp, 7 predicted proteins | sample SirMexnodulemix_FD_89961 | JGI IMG/M metagenome (GOLD analysis project Ga0123340, IMG submission 89961) | Root nodule microbial communities of legume samples collected from Mexico - Siratro Mexico nodule mix | ecosystem: Host-associated > Plants > Roots > Nodule | place: Mexico: Nepantla... | reverse complement strand
ATCTGTTTGCATAATAAACTGTGATTCTGGATTGTGTTTAATCTGCTGGATTGTGTTTAAACATCTTAAATCTGGGTTAAAACATTTTCACACTGCAAACTATTTTCTGGGTTTAACTAAATTTTGGGTTTAACTCTGATATATTCCTCTGTGCACAATCGATTGTTTAACTGACAGTTCAGATTTACATAGTCAATCGATTGAATAAAGAATTTTCATTCTCTACTTGAAGAATAAATCAGATTTGCGAAAAGTTTTCAAAGTTCAATTCACCCCCACTCTTGAACTCGATCTAAACCTTATTTTACATGTAGTGACTTCCCTGTGGTGTAAAACCAGCATAGTACAATCTTCAATCAAGGATGAAATTCAAAAAAAACTTTCTTGGTTCTTCTTGAATCAAAGCACTTTTGCAAATCACTTATTGCACACGATTTTTCTCTCTCAAAGCTTTCTGTAGTTTGTAATTATGTTTTCAATGTTCTCTTTTGTATATAAAGTATGATTTTTCGAAAGCAATTATGTAAGTTTTCAAAACAATTTAAAATCAGTTATACTATTATAAAAATAATCCATTGAAGACAGATTTTACATCGATTGATTTTCTGCTAAAAGGATTTTTTAACTAACTATATTTGAAAAATAACTTGTTTGAAGACTTTGATGAAACAATTTTATCAAAACAAGTTAAGTTCACTTCTAGTTTTTCTATTTTGAAATCACACACACACACACACACTAAGATTAAGACATCTTCAAGTCTCCTTCATTCTTGGCTTAGGTTGGCTTCATTAAATGCAAAGTTAGCAACAATACTAACACGAAAAAGATTCAGACATTAATAATAATGATGACTAACATATATTACTTTTTAAGTACTAAGTTATATGATTAGACTAATTTTACATTAATAATTGCTTTAGAAAAAATGGTTAGGACTAGAGACAGAGATAATTCTATCATTAGATATGGCGAGCCTTGGTGTGGAGTTTCCACATCTATGTATGGTTAACTTGCAATAGACCCGATAAATATCTCTTATTTCAGTCTATCAGCAAGGTTCGATGGTGGGAGTTTGCATGCTTTTTCACATTCCTCCACCGTGTCTTTCTCGATCCCATCTTCCTCCACCACCTCCTCCAGCCCGTTTTCCTCCACCTCCTCCAACCACTAGTGTTTTTTATTTTCTTACACCCCATCCACTTTATCATCCCACCACACATATAATCCATGATCACCTTATCTTGCCACTGATCCACTACCACATCCTTCCGTTCTTCCATCATAACCTTTGTCTTATGCTGGTACAATCCACCACACATGGGTTGCACTAATGTATCATAGTTATGGTCCACTAGGCCCTTCATTCTCTACTTTGATTGTCTACCACACTTCGAATGCACCACTTTATCTGAGTTGGAGTTTACCACTCGAGCCCACCCTTGTTTCCTTTATGCAGTCTACCTCTCCTCCCTTTATGCAACCCACTAGTGCTCGTACCTATACTCCCATAGTTTAGCCCACTCTTGCTTCCTTTGTCCATACCATTGTTGGTCCCTCAATGCAACTACTAGGTGACGTTGGTGACCATTCCACTTCTACTAGTTCCAACCACGACCTGTCTACTAAGGAGGTTCGCTGTGATCCTAGTGGAAGGGTGATAGAGTTTCTTTATATGATATTATTGGACCATTTTTTGACACAATCAACTCTCTCCACACTTACAATTTTCTTAATTCACAATTTTATTTGGTTTTTATTAATAATTGATTATGAGAGTTACAAAAATAATTTGATTTCTAATTCAAACTATTTTGAGTGAATTTGAGTAGGAAAATGTTGGATGAGAATAAGAAGGATTGAAGTCTTGAAGGAAGGAGAGAAAGGAGCAAAATTTGGACAAAAGAAGCCAAACCTGAACCAGCGAACCTAAGCCCGACTACAGACAAGTCGAGAGCAAAGATGCAAAAATGTGCCCGACGCAGATGAACTGAGCCCCACCCAGGATGGGATTTAGAGCTTGAACTTGTAATAAAATCTCATTGTGCCTAGTATTAGGCGCGAGTATCAAATTTAGGGTTTTATTTTTTACTATTGGAGATTGAAAATCACTCTTGGAAGATATTCTTAGAATTTCCTATGAATTTTTCTTCTTATTCCACTGTTCTTTTGTAAGGTTTAGTATTCTCATGTCTATAAGGAGCTAAATTCTCTGTTGTTGGGGGTTAGGTTAAACCATTTTGAACTCTCATGTGATTATTCTATTTTTCATATTTATGTATTTTCTTTTAATAAATTAGTATTTTAATTTTTCGGTTATTGCTTTCATGTTGATTCGTGACTTAACAATTAATTCTTAGGGTATTGGAAAATATCTTTCATAATTATGAACTAAATTGAAATATCAGGCGAAAGCTTGTGTCTAGGAATACATCAAGATTCATTTGTTGAATAAGATCAAAGTCAACTGGATCAATGTGATAAAGAAACATATTTTTAAGATTGAGAAGAAGCCTAAGTATCGTATACCCTATGTGGTCCTTATTTCTAACTTCATTGAGTATTTTGAAGTTGATGTTGAAGGAGAAGTTGTGGAGGCTGTAAAGGCTCACAATTAAATCATCGTTGCAACCTTGAACAAGATTGGTTTGAATAAGTTTAATGATGATTACTAGGTATGCAAAGCAGATGGATAAGGGGTTGAACAAGAACAATATCAAGATGGTGATAGAGCTGGAACTAGTGCTACTACTGCTGCTATTGCTGAAGAACGATTTGATCTTGCACAATTTGTGTACATGTCTGGCATTCCCCTAGTAGAAAGTGAAAGACCATTCTCAAGGTTTGAACAAATGGTGATTGGACAACAGCAGATGAGCCACAATCAATTTTGCGAGACACGCTTTCAGAACATTGAGGATCTTGTTGAAGATGTTCAATATAAGATTGGTCAAATGTTTTATGAACCAAACGACTAGGCTGTTTTCATGTATATCATAGTTGGTGCCTTCCCTTCCATTTGATGAATTCAGTGGGGGAGAAATATGTGTGTTTTTGTGTTGCATTAGGGTGTGCTTCTTATTATTGTTGTGTGTGTTGTCATTCTATCTTTTTCTCTTTATGTTGTATTTTCTCTGTTACTGCTGTGTTAATGCTTCTTTATCCAGCTTGCTTCGTTAATTTCTGGCTTTGAGTTGTAGTTAGTTTTAATCATGAAGTTTGGCTTGTAATATGTTATGTACTTTGAAATCAGTTATGATTAATGAAATTTGGTTGTGTTTAATACTATTTTTATACTTTGAAGGAGTATCGAACTATGGGGGTACAATTACAAGCTGCCGGTTTAAACTGGTTTGAAAAATGCAGCAAAACAATAAGTTGTTTTTCAAGTTCAATCAACTTATTTGTTCTCTGAACCTGTTGTGCTTACACTTTTTTTAATCAACTGTTTTTAGATTTCAATTAGTGCAGAAATCTACTAATGCAGTTTATGCAGGTAAGGTTTCGTGTAACTCAACACACACTTGATTGCCTTCATCAAATTGGGGGAGATTGTTAGCACCGAGGCTTGCTAGGTGATTTGATGAAGTCAACATGAATCAAAACTTGCTAAGTGGATTGCTTGAAGTCATCATGGACCTTGATGGGAGTTTTTGTCTAGAACTTAGGTTGTGTGTGTGAGAGCAGGTTTTGGTTCAAAACCATGAGTTGCATGATATATCACTCAAGGAAAGCTTCATAAATACAATCTATTTGACAAATGAATAATTGAACCTAAAATGAGGTTAATATATTTTGAAAAACACATTTTAAGAGTAAAATTAGTTAACTGTTTTTAAGAAATCAATTTACTGGATTTTTTCTACGTTATAGAAAAATCAATCGGTTGAATGTTTAAATCAATCGATTGAGTTTTTGACAGATTTAAAAACTAGTTTTCTTATATAAGGGCTACGCGTATTTTCTATTGAACCTAAGACATTCGATTGAATCTTTTTAGAAATTCTAAGAGAGAAAAACGTGCCTTTACTGTGAAAATACATTCTACATCGATTTTCAACAAAAAGACTTGGATCTTGGAGCTTTGCTTTAAGTGGTTTTCGTGCAATCTTGGTTCTACACAAAAGCTAAGTCTTCTACACTGATTTACATATGTTTATAATCCGTTGTTGTGTAGAAGTATTGTTGGTTTCGTTCTGTTTTGGTATGTCTTGTATTTAGAGTGGTTTGGTTGCAAATTGTTAGCACCAGTGAGTTGCTATGAAGATTTGATGAAGCCAACCATGTGATGAAGTTCAAGACCTTGTGATCCTATGTGGATAGCATAGAGTTTGCTTGAAGATTTGAAGAGCTTGGTCTAGAACTTAGGATTGTGTGTTGTGTGTCAAGTTTGAGTTCAAATCAGTGATGCATGCAATCTTAATCAAGGATAAGCTCCATAAGTGTATTATGATTTAACAAAGGATTTGAGAAATCATTAAAATCAGAACTTGAGTTTTGACAAAACAATCTATTGAATTTTAAGATAGTTGTCTATAAATTGTTGGGGCGATTTTGAAAACAGATACAAAATGATTCTAAACATTTTTCTGAGCAACAACTGAGTTTTCAAAGAGAGAAAAGTGCCTTCTTGTCTAGTGATCAAGATCATTCAAACTCTTACATCAAGAACTGTTTTTTGAATATTGTTGGAGCTTTGAATTCACTGGGACTGATACATCACTGATCTGATCAGCAGACTAAGCCTTCTATACCATTTCTTCATTACCTTTGTAATATGTTGTATAGAAGTGCTTGTATTATTGAGTTTGTGATAATTCTTTCATTGTACTGGATTCTATTCTGGTGTGAGTTACCTGGTGTGGTAATTCTATTTGTACAGTAGGTTCTGTACAGGTTGTAACTTGTTGAGGGGATCAGTAAGGGGTATTCTAGAATATACAACGGAGTCTGTATAAGATTCTGCTATAGGTTTCAGTAGAGGGTTTGCTGTTGGGAGCAGTGTATTCTTACGGGTTGCAAGTGACTGAATTGTTGTAAACTGATCTAGTTTGATCTTTTATAGTGGAAATCCTTACTGTGGAGTAAGGGACTGGACGTAGCCCTTAAGGAAGGGTGAACCAGGATAAATCAATGTGTTCTTGCTGTTTCTTGCTCACTTCTTTATAGTTTTTGCTGTTTTTCTTGATTTTTCAGAATTTGTTAAAACTTGTTAATTGAATAGATTCCTCAACGTTCTAAAATCATTTTAAGTAACTTTTGAAAACATATATTTTGTTTGAATATAGTCTATTCTAGAAATTTTTGAATCTGATTAATAACTAGATTACTCATTTTCTGTAAATCAGCAATTTCGCAATTCACTGTGTTCACTGTTCATTAATCTGTTTTTCCAGAAAAGTTGATTTTCCACAATTACTTGTTAAAAACAGTTTTCATACATTAAACAAGGGTTGTCTTGTTTGATAAAAGGTTCTTTAATATGTAATTCATTATAAACTTAGATTTGATCTAATTCTTTGATTTCTTGAATGAATCTTTAAGAACTGGTTTTACTGCACACTATATTTTTCTAGAACTTGCTTAACAGTCTACTGGTTTTCCATAACTAAAATCTGTCTTCAGTTTATTGATTCTGTGTGATTGTTTTTATTTTGGAATTTGTTTTGTACCTTTGTTGTTTGCTTCTTTATATCACCTTTAATAGTTTCTTCAAAGAATCTTCATTCCTCATATTGAAAAGATACATTTGTGAAAAGTTTTCAAGTGTTCAATTCACCCCCCCCCCCCTTGAACTTGGCCAAAACTTATTTTACACAAATTACATAGGGTTTGTGATTTGTAATTGTGCATTTGTTACCCATATTGCATAGGGTTTGTAATTTGGGTTGTGTAGTAGGGTTCTACACTGTTTTACAATTATTGTGGGGTGCAGTAGGTTGTGCGGTGCAGGATGCAGTGTTGACTTGCGGGGAAAAGGGTAATTGTATTGTATTGAGTTGATCTTGTTGATCTTTTTAGTGGAATTCTTTGCTAGTTGGCAAAGGACTGGACGTAGCCCTTGAGGAAAGGTGAACCAATATAAATCTTGGTATTCTTGATCTCTCTTTCTCTCTTCTTGATCGCTTTTCATATTTGTTGTTATACATTCAACTAATTGTTCATCGTGCTCAATCAATTGTTCATTCTCCTACTGTTATTTTTGTGTTCTCAGAAATTGATTTACATATTTGTTCAGTTGACTGCTCCTGTTCTTAAATTCACATTCACTATTTCCAGTTAATTGTGCTTGCTGGGTAATTGATAATATTTCTGAAAAACTTGCTTTTTTGAATCAACAGTTATTTCTTTTTCTGTCTATTAAATCTGGATTGCTTTGCTGCATGAGTGTTTTTCAGTCAACTATTACTACTGTTTATCTTATTGTTTTTGGACTGTGTTGTATTGTATTTCTATTTTACTGATAGCTTCTGCATTTTAATCTAGTGTTTTTGTTGATAGTTGATCTGTGCACCTTAATCAATTTATTGATTGTGTTTTTCAGTTAATTATTTCTTGACTGAACTGGTTTACTCTCCGATTTCAGTGAATTGCTTGTGTTTTAGTAAACTGTTCTTTGTTGTTTTTCAGTTATGTGTTATGATTCAATTGATTATTCTTGTCTTGAAATCTATTGACTTTTGTTGTGCACTTTAGAATCATACTTTCAGTAGTTTCAATTAAGAGCTTTCATTCTAAACTTTGATACTTTCCATTTTTGCGAAAACTTTTGAAAGTTCAATTCGCCCCCCTCTTGAACTCAGCCTAAACTTGTTTTTGATTGGCATCAGAGCTAGGACTTGAATCCTAGACAAGTTTTTCGATCCATGGCAGAGAATAAACTATCTTTTCTGAGGGAGCTTCTATACATAGGCCACCTATGTTTTCTGGGGTGAACTATAAGTTTTGGAAAGTTAGAATGAAAATCTTCATTGAATCCATTGATCGTGGGATTTGGAATGCTATAGTAAATGGTCCTTATATTCCTATGACTATATTGAATGATGTTCCTGTTCAAAAATCCTTTGATCTGATGCAAAGAATAAGAAAGTGCAATATGATTGTGTTGCTAAATATATAATAACCTCTGCATTAAATCTTGATGAATTCTTCAAGGTATCACAGTGCAGCTCAGCTAAAGAAATGTGGAACATACTTGAAGTCACATATGAGGGAACCACAAATGTGAAAAGAGCCAGAAAGCATGCACTGATCCAAGGGTGCGAATTGTTTACGATGCAGTAAGGGGAGACCATTGCTAATGTACAAAAGCAGTTCACTCACATTGTCAACCTCTTGATTGGTTTGGCAAAGCAATTTGACAAGGAGGAGCTGAACATTAAGATCCTAAAGTGCCTAGATAGAAGCTGGTAGCCTAAAGTGACAGCTATATCAGAGACTAGAGATTTGACAACACTCACTACTGCAACATTCTTTTGCAAGCTGGGGGAGTATGATTTAGAGATGACTAGACTGAAGGAAATGGAGATTGTGGAGAAAAAGACTAGAAGTCTAGCACTTGACACAAAGGCTACAAATGTAGAATGCAGTGAGGAAAACTCTGATGAGTGCAGTAATACTGAGAATCTCAATATGTTGACAAGAAAATTCTAGAAGTTCATCAAGATGAAAGGAAAAATGAAGAATCATCAAAGCAAGAGGTATAATAATAAATATGATAATGGTTCTACTAAATATACTTGTTTTGGCTGTGGTAAACAGGGACATATGAAAGTGGATTGTCCAAGCCTAGTGAACAAAGAAAAGGCAGATGAGACGCATCAAATCTGGGAAGAACAGAAAAGCATATATAGCTTGGGAATCAATGATACTTCTTCCAGCACCTCTTCACATGAGGATGTTGAAGAAAACCTATGTCTTATGGCTGGACAAAATTTTGAGGTGAGTAGCATGAACTCTAGCACCTCATTTAATAGTGAGAATTCAAGTTCACTTCTTTCAGGCTTTCTTAGAAACCCATGAAGAAGCAAACAAATTGGCTTTATCCAACAACCGATTGAAAGGGTTAAACAATTAGTGTAAAACAAGTTTAGGCCGAGTTTAAGAGGGGGTGAATTAAACTTTCAAAAATTACTAAAATGAAAAGTATTGATTTTAGAATGAAAGTTCTTTATTGAAACTACTGAAAAATGTTATTCTGAAATGCAAAGTAAAAGATCAATAAATTCTAGATCAGAATCAATCAATTGAAACAATACACATATCTGATAACAACAAGAAACAATTTACTGAATCACAAAATCAATCAATTTAATACAGTACACAAACCCAAACAGTTCAGAAACAATCAAGATATAACTAGAACTAATAAATAGTAGAAGCAATTAACTGGAAACAGAAAGTGAATCAATTCAGTAAAGAACCAATAAAAACACCAAAAATAGAAGCGAAAGCAATTAATTGAATAAAAGAAAACTGAAATTCAGAACAGTGCAGAACCCAGATAAATAGTACTCATAGTAAACTAACAATTAGTCACTCAGAATATAATATAGATCAACAAGCGTAATCAGAACCAGTAATTGATTTAAGAAGATAAATTGCAATAACAACAATCAACTAAACTATGATTACAGATAACAAAAATAATCAAATATACTCTAGAACAAATCCAGTCAACTAAAATAAATAAGTTCAGTGAACTCAAAATAACACCAATAAAAAGAATAATCAATTTACGCGTGAAGAACAATTAATTGAGTTAGTTGTAGTAGATATAACAAAGCATTCAAGAAGAGAAAAAGAAAGATTAAGAACACAAGGATTTATACTGGTTCACCCTTCCTCAAGGGCTATGTCCAATCTTGTGCCAACCAGCAAAGAATTTCACTAATCAGGATCATCAAGATCAGTTTACACAATACAAATCTCTTGTAACCCGCAAGCAACCACTACTTCCAACAGCAAACAACCTATTGCACCCTATAGCAACTGTCCAAACAATGCAGAACCCACTACACTAAACTAGTTACAATTTACAAACCACTATGTAATTTATAACAACAATTTCCAGTACAAAGATGATCAATAATATTAAAAATACAACTGTAGTTCTATTCAACAGATAACTAATTGAATTATAACCAGAGTAGAACACTTAGCTCTAGTTCAAAATCACAGTTACACAAATTCACACTCAAAGCAAGACTCTAAGCTTAGTGTTCTTGAGGATTTTCTTATGGAAATTGATTGCCAAAAAATCTCAAGGTGTTCCCATGTTTTCTCTCTTAGAAAAATTCACAAGTACTTGCTTAGATTGTCTTCAAAATCACGTGCTTGTCCTTTATATAAGAAATCTAATTATTAAATTTGTCAAAACCTCAATCGATTATATCAATCGTTCAATCTATTGAATATTTTTGACTTAGAAGAAAATCCAGTAAGTTTAGATTCTGAAAACAATTTACCAAATTTCTTTCTGAAATATGTTTTTCAAAGTTTGATTTATCCTCATTTAGAACCTTCTCAAAAGTTTGTTTAAATAAAAATAATTTTTTGGAGCTTACTTCGAATTATGTATCATGCAACTCATGATTTTAAAGCCAAAACCAAACTCTCACACACTCATACCTAAGTCTAGACCAAAAAACTCATCTAGCTCTATGTGTCTTCATGCAATCCACATTGCTAGCTTTGATCCATTGCAGACTTCATCCTTTTGTTGTTTTCATCAAATCATCTAGCAACTCTTAGTACTAACAATCTCCCCCAATTTGATGAAACCAAACAAATGTGTGTTGAGTTGCATTAAATCAGTCCTGCACAAACTGCACTTTAACAGTTTATTAAAAAAAATTTGTAATCTGAGCAAGTTCAGAGTAAAAGATTAAACTGATTGAACTGGAATAGTTAATTTTATTTCCTCATATTTTCAAACCATTTGAAATCAGTAAGCTCTAGAAATATGTGATTGCTCCCCCATACTTCGTTATTCCTTCAAAGTATATAAGAAGAGATTAAAAACTTGTTTTAGAACACAAACACTTAAACCATTTCATTTAATATATATCCAGAATACAAATTAGAGTTATAATCAACCGAATTACAATACAAATTGACTAGGACAAGATAAAACATCATTCAACCAACAAGACCAATAGCAGATCATCAGCAGAGCAGAGCTGGGTACCAGCAATTACAACAACAGAAAAAAATAGAAAATAAAACAACAACATAACAACAATAGCAGCAACACACACAACATAATAAAGAAACACACCCCTATGATCTAGTGCAACAACATCAAGACACCATACTTCTCCTCCTTTGTGTTCATCAAAAGGAGAGAAGGAACCATATATGATATGCATGAGACTCAGTCCTCTGGTCCATAGAACATTTGGCCTAATTCGTATCGCAAATGCTCAACAATTTCCTCAATGTTCTGGAATCTTGTTTCACAGTATTGTTGGTGACTTCTACCTTCTTCCTGCATGGTGTGTAAGTGGTTCATCATCATTTCTTCAAAGCCTGTAAGATAGTTTTCATATTTAGTTGGGGGAACATCAGACATGTGAGCATATAACCTCATTCAGCCTTAGCAGCAGCAGCACTTGTACCAACACCTTCTCCTTCTTCACATTGCTATTGATCAGGACTGTCACCATCGGCTTTGCATATCCAGCATTCATCATTAACCTTCTTCAGTCCTATTTTGCTTAAGGTTGTTGCGCTGATTTCATTTTGAGCCTTCACAGATTCAACCACCTCACCTTCGGTATCTATCTCAAAGTATTTAATAAAGTGAGAAATAAGGACAACATATGGAATCCTATACTTAATTTTCCTCCTTATCTTTATGATGTGCTCCTGAATCACGCTCACTTGGTTCACCTTTATCCTCCCCATCAAACAGTACATCAGCATAAGATCTTCTTCAGTTAATACAACATGTATAACAATGAAAGCCAAGATATGAGGAGTTACAACAAGTCCTCCCACATAATAGCTTCTGGATTCAGTATTGGGATTCCTCAAGCACGACTTGAAGAATTGCACTTTGTTGAATTCTTCCAATCCCACTGTATTGCTTCTACCAAGAGGAATACCTGCATTTACCAGTCCACCAATTACTAGCCACACTTCATCATTGATGCAAATATCAACTCCCTTAACTTGAGAGTAGATGGTGTTCTCATCATACCACATGTTAGTTAGGAAAACTTCCACTAAAGCTGGATATATATTTCCAGATAGCCTTGCAAACTTCTCAAGCCTTTGGAATTTCAGTGCCTCTCTTACTTCATCCAACTTCTCTTTCTTGAGCCACAACATTCTTAGAACCTTTGGAGCAATAATTTCCTTCCTATTGTATTCTTTATGGTACTCTTCCATGCTATTGTAATTTCCAACAAACCACTATTCAAGATATCCAGTTTTAGCGATATAACTTGGTTCAACATTCTTTACATATGCTCTTTTGTTGCGTTTTTGTGGTGTGGAGGAAGAGGCCATGAGAGAAGTTTGCTGAAGTGAATACAAGGATATGTTTTTGTTCTATGAACGCAAAACACTATGAATGTAGTAGTAGTGAATTTGTGTGTGTTGAATGTTTGATAAATGAGCTATTTAATACCAACTAATATGCAAAAGACAAAATTGAATTCTCAAATAAATTCAAAACAAATCACACACGCATGCTATGCATTGATTGACAACACAAAACATATCTTTTCAGTTGAGATTCTATAAACAATAAGTTGTATCAAAATTTACTTAGCTTCAGAGTTTTGTACAGCATTTGACTTATTGACTATCAATAAGCTGATTACATGTGGCACCAATTAGTTTCTCACTTTTCATATGCGCTCATTGTGTATTGGACAACTCAGCTTAGTCAAGACTCCTCCTTTGACCAACGAATCTGCTGGAGATTCTTTACCCTCCCAACATAGCAGTCTTACATATCACAGTTTATTGTTCAGAATTTGTTCAGGCTTCTTGTCTAGTATCACTCATTCCAGCAAATTGAACAGAATTTAAGCAGGATCATATATATATATATATATATATATATATATATATATATATATCAGATACATTAAATTCAGTCAAAATTTATTTATTTATTTTTATATATTTATCAGTACCCTTTTAT
>Ga0123340_1005378_pt1 | contig 12159 bp, 7 predicted proteins | sample SirMexnodulemix_FD_89961 | JGI IMG/M metagenome (GOLD analysis project Ga0123340, IMG submission 89961) | Root nodule microbial communities of legume samples collected from Mexico - Siratro Mexico nodule mix | ecosystem: Host-associated > Plants > Roots > Nodule | place: Mexico: Nepantla... | reverse complement strand
TTTTTTTTTTTTTTTTTTTTTTTTTTTTTTTTTTTTCTGGTTCTATTTCATATATTGACCAGACTCACTTTCTCACACTCCTCCCTACTTTTCCAGATGAAAACCAAAATGACCTAAACAAACATTCCGAAACGGTGCGTCTAACTCTCTTCCTTCTCCTCCAACAAAACATACACGTTTTCAGAGCAAGAACTGTTTATGGCGTTTCAGGTTCAGAAGAAGTGATGAGTAACATTAATTAGGGTATACGCCATACCAGCACCATTTTGAGCCTTTGGTATTTATGAACTTCTCTCTATCTTTACTCTTCTTGTACAAAGTAATTTTCACTTTCATTGTCACTAAACAATTCTACTTAAATTCTGCATGCAAACCCTACAAATGTTGTAGATTTTTTTTTTTAACTATTTTATCTGATCTGGTTGTATTTGATTCTTGCTTGTTGAATTTTTAATTTGTATTTTGAATAGCTTCAGCACCAAAATACTAAAACACTGTAGTCAGGTGCCAAGAAGTTATTTTGTAGATCTGAGCACTAAATTGTGAGCACAGTCCGAGTCACAGTTTCATACTGATGTTGATATGTAGGAAATTAAGGATAAATGTGACCAGTGACCGTAATTGCGCTGAAACCCTAGAGGTTGTGGCTGAAATAATAATTGCAGACTGTTTTTTAAAGCTTGCATGTAACAAGTAATGAATTGTAATTACATGCTTACATTCCTAAATTTCTGGTTTTGAGTTTTGACTAGGTTGTTTTTTCTGTAGAGAATGGGTGAACGATGTCATTCAGATGGTCCGTTAGATACTATTTCCAGTGGGAGTGAGGAACACTTGATCTCTCCGGTACCAAAAGAATGTAAGACTGGATCCATTAATTTGGATGAAAATGATGATGTTTATCCTGTGCCTCGGCCTGGAATGATCTTTAGGTCAGAAGCTGAGGCAAGATTGTATTACACAAGATATGCTAACCAAATGGGCTTCAACGTCAAGACTAGAACTTCAAAAAGGGGACGTGAAGGCAAAGTTAAATATTTGATACTGGTATGTTCTGAGAGAACTAAAACTGCTATTGATGCATCAACGAAACAGTATTGTACTGCTAGGATAAATTTGACTTTACGTAATGATGGAACCTATCGAGTTAGTGCTGTTACTCTCTGTCATAATCATGAATTGGGTACTCGTAGTGTAATCCCAGTTAATATTGAGATGAAGTGTAAAAGGACATTGGATCTAGAAGTTATTGACATGGGTGTTAAGAAGATATCAGAGCAAAATTGTAGAAATTACCTTCAGAAAGAAAGACATGGGATTGGAGAAAGAGGAGATGGGGATGCCCTTCAGAAGTATTTGGTGAGGATGCAAGAACAAGATAGAAACTTCTTTTATGCAATTGACTTCACTGATTTGTTCAGCGTGAAGAATGTTTTTTGGTCTGATGGAAGGAGTAGAGCTGCATATGAATCGTTTGGTGATGTGTTGACAGTTGATACTACATGCCTTTCTAATCACTACAAAGTGCCACTTGTAACTTTCGTTGGAGTTAACCATCATGGACAATCTGTACTGTTTGGTTGTGGGTTGTTATCATCTGAAGACTCAGACTCATTTGCTTGGTTGTTCAAATCATTGTTGCATTGCATGTCCGGTGTACCCCCACAAGGAATCGTAACAGATCATTGCTGCAAGGCCATGCAGAAAGCAATTGAAACTGTATACCCCTCCATTGGACATCGGTGGTGTTTGTCAAATATAATGGAAAAACTTCCCCAACTAATCCATGACTATGCTAATTGCAAGACCTTAAGAGATCGTATGCAGAATGTTGTGTATGACACACCAACAACAGATGAATTTGAGGGGAAATGGAAGAAGATTGTGGAGGATTTTGACCTCAAAGACAATAAATGGTTGAAGGAATTGTTCCTTGAGCGACATCGCTGGGCTCCTTCCTTTGTAAGAGGTGGTTTTTGGGCTGGAATGTATATTAATCCACAAAGTGGAAGTAGGCAGTCATTTTTTGACGGATATATAAACCAACAAACAACTTTGAAGCAATTTATTGATCAGTACAATAATGCCTTGCAATATAAGGCTGAGAAGGAGTATATAGCTGACATACATTCATCAAGTAACAGCCAGACTTGTGTTACCAAATCTTCAATTGAGAGGCAGTTTCAATCTGCTTACACTCACGCCAAGTTTCTGGAGGTTCAACGTGAATTTGTTGGAAAGGCTGATTGTAATGTTTTTGTTGCTTGTGAAGATGGTTCTGTTTGTCACTACAATGTGATCGAGGATATGATAACAGAGGATAAGCCTAAGGAATCCTTGGTTGAAGTCATATATAACAGGGAAGATTGTGATCTAAAATGCAATTGTCGTTTGTTTGAGTTCAGAGGTATACTCTGTAGGCACTCGCTTGCAGTACTGTCACAAGAGAGAGTAAAGGAGGTCCCCTGTAAATATATTTTGGACAGATGGAGAAAAAATATTCAGAGGAAGCATATTTATGTCAAAACCAGCTATGGTGTTGGCCATTTTGGACCTCAAGTGCAGCGGTTTGATCTGTTATGCAATCAATTCAATAGTATTGCTGCTGCTGCTGCTGAATTTGAGGGTACAAGTTCTTTTGTAAAGGATACCCTATGTAACTTGAAGGAGAAACTTGAACCATGGACATCGTTACTGAGAAACTCTTCTCATGCGGATGTAGAGAAACACAGCAATATGATAGATTGAACATGAAGCTTCTAAGGATAAAATATTTTTTGAATTCATGTAAATATGACTAACTTTAATTGCAAAAGTTATCTTATGGATTTTGGTTATCATAGTTCTTTAATTTTTGAATGGTTACTGTTGATACTTTTTAATGATATGGATTTAACTAGTTCTTGGGCAATACAGCGGGACATTCATAAAGAATATATAAGATGCTTTAGCGACTATGTTACTGATATATCTATATTAAAGTTAATAAGAGAATAAATTAAAATTCTTGAAAAAATTAATGAAAAATTAAAATTAAAATTCTTTCAAGAATATTTTTTTTTCATAAAAATTGTAAATATTTTATAATGAAAAATGATCAAATATAAAAAAATTGTTAATATAGATGCTTGTTTTGAATTATTTTTATATAGTTACTGTTCTATTTATATTCTCAAATTTTATCTTATATTTGTAAATAAATTAAATATTTCTGCAAATAAAAATTAAATTACAATTTTTTTATCATTTTTAATAAATATAAATCTAAATATTAATGTTTGTTAATTAAGTCTAAATATCTAATATTATATTTAAATACCATAAGTAGTTTTATTTGATTTGACTAGATTATTGATTTTTGATTTGGAATTCCAACCAAAACCATTTAGGTTAGAAAGAAGAATATCCAAAATATTTAAAAGAAAATTCAGTTTTAATTGATTTTCCATTTTTGACCAGTTTTCAGTTTATTTTTGACCCAATTTAGTTTAAATGCTCTTATTTAAAAGAAGTGAACTGACTTCAGTCAAAATTGAACTAAACTAAAGAAATAATTTATTGAAACCAAACTGAGTGAAAAAATATATCAACTGAATTACATTCTATATTTTCTAAAGTATACTATTTTTTCTAAAATAATTAAATTGATAAATGTAAGATAAAAATATTCTTTTATTTTTTTTTTTCAACTCAAATTTAATCACGAGTTTAAATATGGAGTACCTTTTATTATTTATAAATGGTGTGGATAATGAAATAACATTTTTAGAGTAATCGCTTCTCTTCTCTTATATTTTTCACCTGCCAACGGATAAGGGGACATTTTTCAATTTATGATTTGATTTTGGATTATTATAAAAAATATATACGTTAAATTAAAATCTAGCATCCATCAAATTCTAAGAAATAAATTTCAACCGCTATGTGAAAAAAAAAAACGTAAATAATTTCAAGAAATTAATAACTCCGAGAATATGATTTCTGATGATACATTATCGTAATAGTTAAATATTTCTTATTCAAATGTCTATTTAGTTGTAAGTAAGGTTAATTTTTAATTTAATAAATAGGAAAAGAGATGGGTGAGAGATAAGTTCTTCATTATTTTGAATTAATATATTATTATTATTTTTTTTAAAGCATTAGGATGACTTTTGAAAGATTGAATTTTTTTTCCAAACTGTTTTTTCTAAAAGTGTTCCAATTAGCATAAAATAATTTGAAAAATACTTTAACTTTTATACATATCAGGTCGGGTAGTTTCTATGACACCTAGTTAAGTAATTAGAGTATAAGAAGTACAGTAGTTTATTATTTATGATGATCTCGTTTATGTTTCTGTAATTAATGGTTTTGACAAAAGGTGAAGTATATCAAATCAATCATGTTAAAAGTTTACTTATCAAATCAGTCATATAAGAATTATTATTTAAATTCTTATAAATAGCATCAGGAATAAAACAAAATATGTTTTTAATATCAAAGTAGTAAAAGTTATATCGGAGTACCCTTTACATGTATCCTTTATGAGAGATGTAACCCTTTATCAGAGATTGAGAATTTACTGAAAAACTAAAGACTTAAAATCAAATATTTCATAAGATTCTTCTAGACAGGTGTAAAAATAACACTCAAATCAAATTAAGAATAATAAAAATAAGAAGTGTCCAATAAATAAAAAGTGTATACATTAAAATTGTCACTTATTTATACTATTTTAATTATTTCTTACTCATAGATTTTAATAATTTGATCCGTGATCAAATTGTTTATAATACTTAATTGAGGTGTTTTAGAACTTTATGAGGTAGCTACCAAAATGTATTTACTAGTCAATGATGTTTTGAGGTTACATGATGGTAGTACATTAAAACCAAGGTTAGAGAAGATATAAGTGACAATGAGTTTAAATTAGAAAAATTCAGTTTTGGCTAAAAATTAGTTAAGTTATACCTTAATGTACTATATCCCTCATATACTCGATGAGATATAAGTGACAAAGAGTATATAATATATGATGTTGGGATTTGTGAGTTTTTAATGGAACTTGGTAATTTAAGAAAACGTAAAGGTTTTGTATCCATGATTTGTTGGATGAAACAATCTAGAATGCTAAGGAGGTTACAATAATTACATGTTACTTATATTTTTCTTTAAATAAAAGTAGTAGGGTAGAATGCTGAGGGGATTAATTTTTAGAAACTTTGTCCAAGTAGTATTATGAGTGCTTTTAGCTTTGATATTTTTGGTACCATTGCAAAACGTTGAAAGTTGTGATGCTTCAAATATTTGAATTTGCTACTAGAAGATATTGATTAGCTTCTGTATGATTAGGGTAGTAGTGTTGTAATACTACATTGCATGGAGCCAGAAGCAGAAGAAGACGCTCTTTCACCTCAGCCTCAGCGTCGTTCCATTTGCACCAACTGCGATCGTCCCACGCGCGTCTGTCTCTGCCACGCGCTTTCCTTTCCTCCTATCCAAACCGCCACGCGCATCCTCATCGTTCAACACCCTCACGAGGCACGCCACAAGCTCTCCACCACTCCAATCCTCAACAAGTCCCTCCTCCGCGCCTCCTCCGTCACCTCCCGCCGCCTCCGTCGCGGCCTCTCCCCAATCCTCGACAGCTCTCCCCCCGCGCTCTACCTCTTCCCCTCCTCCGCCTCCTCCACAACCCCCGCGCTCCACATCTCCGCCGTGCGCCCCTCCGCCGACCTCGTCCTCATCGCCTTCGACGCCACGTGGCAGCACGCGCGCGAGATGGTGCGGGCCAGCGAGGACTTCCTCTCCGAGTTCGCCACTAGGGTTTGTCTGGGCGTGGATGAGAGTGTTGGCGGCGGAAGCATTTATGACTCCGAATTGATTTTGCGGAAGGAGCCTTTCGCCGGGTGCGTTAGCACCATGGAGGCTGTGGCTCGGGCCTTGCGTGTGCTCGAGCCCAATGGGCCCGAGATCGAAGAGAAGCTGGTTGGGGTTTTGAGGGAGATGGTGAGGTTGCAGGCTGGGTTTTTGAAGCCCGTGAAGCCCAGGCCGAAGTTGTTGAAGAAGAAGGCTGAGGAAAAGGAAAAGAGGGAGGGTTCTGATCAAGGTTAGTTAGTGGTTTTCTTTCTTTTTGGGTTACTTGTAATCATAGCATTTGGATTAGTGGTTTTATGTGGTGAATTATTATTATTTTTTTAGAAATAATTCTAGATGCCAAAAGGTCAATTCAACCAAGCAAACTTGCTTGGATGTTTGGTAAAACGAAGTAGAAGTTATCATGAAAAAAATCATTAAGATGCGAGACTCATAAAATTTTGAGATTTTTAATAAATTTCAACTGATAAAAAATGTTGTGTTCAAAAGAGTGTGTTGCTAGTATTTCTCGAAGACGGATTCTAAATTCATTTCCGAGGCATTAAGAGATTTGATACTATGGGGTGAATATTCACTACATTGCATTACAATCTAGTTGATAGTTGTATGCATCATTGTGAAGGTTGTAAACTATTAGCAGAATTCTTATGGGGATTTGGCTCCTTTAAACTGATGAAAGTGCACTTTAAATCAGTGATTTTGTTATCAGCATTGTTGTTACCCTTTATTCTTTAAGGTGCATCTCCTCAGCTTAGAAGAGTCAAATCCTTCACGTGGTCGGATTTCAAATGATATCTGCATACTGACATTTGAATTCAAGATAAGAGTGTGTTTTTTGTGTTATTTGGAACTCAAGCTATGTCATTATTCCTTGTCATTTGGAACGCTATGGAATACAGAAAGGAAAAAGGTTGGGGAGGGGGGATTGAATTGATTATATCTTCATTTGTGAGTGCATGTTTGGTAAATTGATTTTAGTTTTCTTGTGTGTTGTTGATGTGCTGATAATGAGGTCTATAATTTCACACGATATAGTTTTGAAGTTCCACATTACTCTCAGACCAAAATCATCAATTTCTTGATGAGCTACATTTTTAAAACACGAGTGGTTCAAAACTAAGTATGAATTATGTGAAAATCACACACGAGAACTTACAAAGGTTATAGGGAGCTATAAATTAATGTAGACACAGTAATTTCCATCCTCACTCGAAAGAGAGAATATTAATAATCATGTACAGTTCCACTTCGATTACCAGGTAGTGCTGTGGGTTGTAATAAAAAATTGCATTTACATTAATGGCTAAAGAAATCTTACTATTCATCATAACAAATAAACAATTTACATTCCCATTTGCAGCGATAAGCTAACAAAATGAAGAGGAATTTGAATTCACGGCTGTGCCTACTGATGTTGTAGTTCGTCCCATTTTGAGGCATTATAACATGAAATAAAATTTGTGTTGAAGAAAATATATGATACAGGGCTGATAGTGAAACTTAAGAATCTTCATTGTTTTTCAGTTTCTTCATGAAGCTGGGATTTCACATGGAAGAATTTAGATGGCGAGAATGTGGGCTTCTAGGACTAAGTTGATTTGACTAATATTATGTTCTAACTATTTATTCCTATTACTTGCTTTCCTTCAACACTTCATGAATGCTTGCAATTCAAAAATAGGGAAGGAAAAAACAAATTTTACTGATCAAAACTAATATGAATGTGGAGCGTAGCTTAAGATGCAGCCATTTTTGACATGCGACTTCCTCAGGTATTTTTTAAAATCTCTACTCATTCTAATTGTACATTCCTTCTGTATATAGTTAATCTTTCCAAAGTTGAGGTGCTGGGCAACCAAATAACTTATGCCTTTTTGTCAAGTTAGACATGAAGTCTCTCAGAATTTAGAGGGAATAATATATTCTCTCGTATTAAATTATGATCATTGGACCTATATATACATTAACCTCCTAGCTATTTTAGGAAATATTAGCAACTGATCCTAAGGAGACAAATCCCTATGATTGTGGGATTGTCCTTAAATACATAATCCTAATATTAATATAAAGATACTGCTCTGATACAGAATAAAATTACATCAAGGATAAAATATAAAACTTCCTAAAATATAAAAGTAACGTGATTTTGACGAAGTGTGTCAAGCAAGTTTTGAAGGAAAGGATAGTGGAGAGAGAGAGAGGGCGAGAGAGTTATATATAACTTGTAATAATGTAAGTTAATTACTTTTGCATGTTAATGCTTTTTAGAGACAGTTAAACATGCTTTTTTTGAGAAGAAAAGAATCAAAGAAAACAATGATGCACCTGTATAAGTCAAAATCAACTTAGTCCTAAAAGCTCATATTCTCGCTACTAATCTACACATAAGATACCAGATTCATGATTTGTAAAACAAGAAAAAACATGATCAACTTCGTCGAGGAGCAGGGGAAATGGTTTCTTATGTATATTGCACCAGGTACACTCTTAGGGGATGATGATCTGTCAAAATCCATATCCAATATCTGTTCCATTCGTAATAAACTGGGGCTGATAATTGGTAACAGAAAACTAGAAGAAGATACCATAGTTGTTCAAAGATAGACCACTGGTGTCTGCCATCATAGAAGCGATGACCCTGATGCTGCTTGTTACAATGGCTAGGCAGATCAGCTGATGATTGATATTTAAAGCTCGGTTTCCATGAACGCTTCAGAAAAGCCCCACAAACTACAGAAGGATTCAAATATACGCATTGGGGTCATCAGAGGATGACTGGATCTTTAGTTCCAGTGACATAACCATACTTGGAATTGGCTGCCAAACTATGGTAATGGACCACAAATTGCCTGACCCACCCATTCCTAAACTTGACCCGTACCCTTTAGTGAAAAGTTGGATCATTACAAACATGATCATGGGTTGAGTTGGATATGGTTTGCAGAAAACCATCATAGCATGGGTTTGAACGAGGCATGCGAATGGGTTGAATTCATTCACTTGGATGTGTTACCAAGGTGCGTGTATGGCTTGGGCTTAGGAAGTTGTGATGTGTTTTTATAATGGTTGCAGAGCAGCCAGCATCGTATCGCGTAATCCTAACCGGGAAGGGAGGTATAATCTAAATCAAAATCTGAAGGAAAGGAATAATGGATAATATTAAAGCTATTATTCCAATCTTTGTATAATATTAAAGCTATTATTCCAATCTTTGTATAATATTAAAGCTATTATAAAAATTGTCAAACCAGCATTTCAATTTTTTTATCTTTTTTATTTGTTCTTTCATTTAGTTTTCTTTTATTAGCTTTTCATACGCGTATGTACTTTGACTTCTGTACTTTTGTCTTTCAGCTTTTATGGAAAGATTGCACGAGGTTATCGTTCATACTCTATTTTTAAATAAGTCTACATTTTCTTCATGTATTTAAAATGTCGCTTACCTTCACATTATTTTTAATAAAGTCATACTCACCTTTTATTTTATTTATAAAAGTGATATTATTTTTCCTAAAATTGCATTAATTTCTATATTTTAAAAATTTAATTTTAATTAATATGATATTAAAAAAATAGAAAATGAGTATTATTTTATTAAAAATATAAGATAAAATAATGTCACCTATTAATAATATAAGAGGTTTAAATTTTTATTTAAAAATTAGAAAAAATGTGAATATCATTTTATTAAAACTAAAAGAAGGTAAATGTTTATTTTAAAATCATAGTTTATGAACTAATGAGTACTGCGGACAGTGTAAAATAAGAATAGGGAATGTGAAAAACAATCCTTTACCTCTTTATGCCTATTAAAATTAGCTATTGCAAACAAATATCTATAATTAGCTATTGAAGGCATATTTTGTGGTTTCTTGTTAATGTTCGAAATTAAAGTCATTGATAAGAGTGCATGAAACGTGCAAAGTATCTAGTAAGGGTCTCTTTGAAAAGAATTCTCTATGAATACAGATTAATTTTACGCTAATGACGAACCCTTTGATCATGTTTTTTCTGTTATTAAGATTCTCTACAGTGTGTTTTCAGTTTCCACATCATTCAATTTATTTATCTATAATTATTAGTTATTATATCCAAGGACCTGTCTACAATAATTACAAATACAGAATACTTGCCAACACCACCAGAATATCAGTTTGTTCCACCAACCCTCAATATTCATTATGACAATTGCATTTTCTTGTTTTCTATTTAGTAAGCAACCTTTACGGTATTGATGTGATTCTCTTCTGTCCACTTAGGTTTATGTTAGTTTTTGAAATGGTTCAGATTGGATACTCACCGAGCCCCAATGTCGCCATTCAAAATCCATTCTTGTTTGACCTGAAGGTGAAATGAATATTTTTCGATTTTTTTTTTGAATTTTCTTAAAATCCAACCTATGCCGAAATTTTGTTAAAGCCTCCCGTTTAATCAAAATAAAACAATACATTTTACTTAAACTTGTTTCTCGATGTGACTGCGGTTGTCATGATGGATAATTGTGGGTATACCACTTTCATATTGCACATATGAGAAGTTTTAAGAACACTATTATCAGTTAAAATTTATAAAAAAAGAACTACATAGTTATGAATGCAATCATTGAACCTATATAATTTTTTATTTAATTTTCAATATATTTCAACAAATAATAAAGATGTCTTACAACGAGTGTGTCCTAATATTTATCAATACATGTCGGTAAAGATACAGCTTACATATAATACTATACTGTTTCTGTTGTTTCCTAACCCAAATTAACATTTCATTATGCAATTGTTGTCAGTTTTAACTAACAAAAACGAAATATCAATTTTAATTTGATATTATCCTTCTTAACTCGGCTATGCTTTGTTCCTGCTTTCACACTGAAGAGAAATTATGAGTTTGATGTGAATCAAACCAAACCAATTGAAGTTGGTCTTGATCTCTACCATACATATTGCCAATGTGCAGCCACAGAAAATTCTTGATGGCCATCATCACAAAGACAAAAGCATCCGCAGTGAAGGCATATATTCCTTGTGCCTCCAAGCCCAAATGCAATGTTAATGTCAAAGTGGCATCAAGAAGAGAGTAGCTATGGCCAGGCTTCAACAAAATGATTATGCAAAGTGAATCAATGGTGAGAAAAGCACATGTTACCCATTCAGCTAAGTCAGAAGACCCATCTTGGTGCTTCTGTTCAATTCCTGAAATCAGGAGGGACATGAGCCACATAACTATGAATTCTCCTATGGACTTGAGGAAGAAGTGGCTGTTGAACCTCTCGTATGCAGAAGTGAAGAGGCTGAAGAAGAGAAGAAAAAACACAAAGAGAAAGTGCACCACAATCACAGAAAAAACCACAAGAAGAGCATGGTTATGGCCACCACTAACATGTGTTGTGTAAAGCTCGGTTTCCATGAAGAAGCAACATGCTAACATGAAGCTTATTAGACTCACTATGAAACAAAGTATACGCATTGGGGTCATCAGGGGATACACATTTTGTGCTAACCATATCTGGGGTGGGGTTGGATAAGCAATGTTATGATTAACACCCTTCCAATAGTAACGCAAAACATGTCTAAAAGTGATTCTTGTTTGGTTTATATTATGATGATTTTGTGGAATGGTAATGGTATGGATATTTGTAGTAGAAGCTGTTAAAGGGTTTTGGGAACTGTTTCTTGGGTCAGGAGGAATGTTCAATGTAGAGTTAACCTGTGGTTGAGCATTTGTTGAAGATGAAGCTGCCATGTGTGAGAAAAAAAAGCGCAAGATTAGGTTGCTAATGATATTTAATGAAGGAAAACTCAACAATGCTCTTATGGTTTCATCTGGACTAGTGCCAAGGGTCTTATAGTTGAAATGTTTCATGCTGTTCCAACAAGAAAGGCATAAAATGTCATTAAATGAACAAAGTATTTCCGCGTTTTGCTTAATTTACTAATAAAGAAATGCATAAGGATAAAAGCAGTTGAAGAAAGTAATCTCTCTTTTCTTGAGATATGCTCAATGTCTGTGTTCACATCAGAACAGTAAGTATCAGATAGAGAGTAGAAATACTGAAGGAAGCAAGTGCAATTCTTTCGTTGCTGTATTTTGTTTTTTCATGTGCCTTTTTTCCATTGCTTTTGAGAAAATTATGTAGTAGCTAGGGAGAAGAAGTTCTTGCCTTTTGGTGTTAAATTAGGACAACAAGCTAATTGTATGATATATATAATATCCGAGGATGTAAATATTTTAATTTTCTTTACGAAAAGAGTAAAATAAATTTTTGTTTTGATATATTTTTCTGCTCTATTCTTTATAAAG
>Ga0123340_1005377_pt1 | contig 12160 bp, 6 predicted proteins | sample SirMexnodulemix_FD_89961 | JGI IMG/M metagenome (GOLD analysis project Ga0123340, IMG submission 89961) | Root nodule microbial communities of legume samples collected from Mexico - Siratro Mexico nodule mix | ecosystem: Host-associated > Plants > Roots > Nodule | place: Mexico: Nepantla... | reverse complement strand
TATTATTATTGTTATTATAAATATTATTATTATTATAAATGTTATTATTATTATTTTGAATATTTTTATTTGTAATTTATTATTATATTAATATGTTAAGTATTACCGACGGAATAATTTCGTTGCTAATTTAACTAGCAATTTACTAATTTCAGTGCTTCCATAACTTTTCATATTTTTCTTTTCATTTTTTATATTCACTTTATTTAATTGTAGGCATAATTTTTTTTAAATTTTATTTACTCGGACGAAATCAGGTATTGACAGCAGTCACTCCAAATGATAATCTTGTTAAATATTCTTCTACTGAAAGTGTGTCTTCATATATGTTCAAGCCTATAAAAGGTTGATTGAAAAACTCATATATCTCACTAATACTTGACTTGATATAAACTTTTCTGTTCAACAACTTTCTTAGTTTCTTGATAAGCCTATTATAATGCAACAATTAGAATTCTCAGATATATTAAAGAAGCTCCAAGTATTGGCTTATTTTTCTCTTCCAACACTTCTGCCCATTTATAAGCATTTTGTGATAGTGATTGGGATACCTACACTATCCAAGGCAATTAGTGATTGATTTTAGTGTCTATCTTGGAAATTTTGCTTATATCCTGAAAATCAAAGAAGTAAGGAACAATATCAAAGAGTTCATGTGACGCTGAATATAGGGCAATGATTACTCTTACATGTGAAATTCAATGTCTAGTTTATCTTATTCAAGATTTCAAAGTGCCTTTTGAGCGGCCATCTCTTTTATACTATGACAATGACTCAAAAAGATACATTGTAACAAATACTGTGTTTCACGGGTACACGAAACATATAGAAATAAATTGTCACATTGTTAGAGAAATCGAAGAAGGGTTTTATCCATCTATTTCCTATTTCTCTGGAAGCTTCTCATGGTTTCTAATTGAAGAAGTATTATGAAAGGTTTAGACTTGAGCCTCAACAAAGGAGGGTTCTATTTGCTAGATTGTTTCACCATATTGGGCCTCATAATGTGCCAAAAAACTTTTAGGGTTACAACCTAAGTCGGGTCGGGCCTTGCTCAATGATCAATATCAAAACAACTATAAGTGATTGGCTCACGACTATGTACATTGAGATTCTCACTTCCTGTCATTGTCCTTTGAATCATATAACAAGAAGTTGGGGTAGCTGGCAGTCTTCCTATTCAATGAGAATTTCTCTCTCTTCCGTGAGAATAAGGAAATGGCTCGTAGCCACAGACCACCAGATGGTAAATAAAGATCCACTTATTTATAAAATGAAGTAAGGCGTCGATTGAATCATATGGGATGGTACGAAGTTTTCCATCACGGGTACCTATTATCTCTCCTTTTATTGTATTGTCTGCAGAGGAATTTCCATCCCTAGATGTAGCTACTAATATGCTGCATGACATGAACTCTTTCTTGTTCTTGGCCTTTCATCATTTTTTTCCTTTGTGAAATGTCTAGTAGACAAAAAGAAATAGGAATTCTCGGTCGAGTTGACTGCAAGTTCGCTTCTTCCTTTAGAGAGTTTTAATCAATGAAGTAATGTAGTGCTAATTCGTTGGACTTTATTGATGTGGAAAATTCTCTTTTCTAAATTGCTTAATTAAGTGATACGAAGTTCTATGTTCAAGCTTTTTTGCTCCTAGTTGGAACTCAAACCCCTAGTAAGGGTATTCGAGAATGATTACGAGGACAAACATCAACTGGTCTTTCATAGTTGTTCAGAATTCAAATCTTTTGCTTACGATGAGATGAAAGTAAATAGACAATTGACCCGCTGATTGATCAAATGGAAACTTTCCCTTTTTTTCTAAATTCAAACTTCCTGCTTCAATGTGGAATTGCCTCTAAACTAAAGTCGTCACATTCCTTGTGCTTCCTCTTATCTTTTGAATTAGCGAAGGAGTTTCTTCTTACAGATTAACTTTAAGTAATGTCACTTAGGAATAACTTTCTTCTACCTGGCTCAGAGATTCAAATTGATTCGATTCCTGCTAAAGACTATTTGTCCCATGATCGGATGCATACAATTTAACATTTGCTCTAGCTTCCTTTGTCGTTGTTGGTGCCTATCTTTGATCTGATTTAGTTGAGAACTGCCGCCCCAGTGACCCCTACTTCCTATTCCTTGCTAGTTATCTCTCACTTTTACTCCTTTTCTTGGTGGGACGAGGTAAGCTTATAAATAAGGTAGAGACATAGTGAGATAATAAATTTTATATAGTTATTGCTTGCGATGGAGCTATACGTTTTAGGATACCTTTTATCTTGTCTTTTCGAAATTTAGGAGTCTTCCAAACGGAGGGTTCTTTATCGGTAGTCAAACTCTACCTTAGTAGGGGGATTTCTTTTTTATTAATCACTTAAAGGTTATCAACTCTTTCCTTCAAGGCTTTCGAATTGTGTTATTGCTTTCTACTTACTTTCCCTAGCTTCTTGGCCATTTCCAACTGCCACTAAAAGCAGGCTTGACAGGCACAAGTCTTCGTTTGTGGGACTTTCTTGTATTTGACGATTCATGTAGACTTGGGTTTTTCATTCGGGCCCTACTAGGGCACCTTGTGGGCCAATGTGTATTAGCTTGGGTTGTCTTAACATGACTCGTTTGAGGACTCAATACATGGATGTCATGACACTATTGGCATTGAATATCGAATCTTTTCCACGTAAGCTGGTTGTGCAAAGTTTGTTTTTTCATACAGACAGTGTGATTTGGGGAGATTTTGTTTGCTCCGCAAGGTAGTCATAACCTGCTAATTTTTCATTAAACAAGCATGATAGTCTTCAATTGCATAAAAGTAATGCAGAGCTAGCAAGAATTGTGCCTACCATCCAATTTAGTGACGCATGGCGGGATTCCTCTACCATTCTATAAATGGAGGCTCCGTCAATGTCTTCTTCATCAAATTCATTCAAATCAAAGAAATTTCGTAATAGCATAGCTATGGATGTTGCAACTTCCAACAGGCTTTCCGCAATTGATGTAGAAATGTGTCAAATACAACAGGCGATTCAAAAACCATTGGAGAACTCTCCATTTATTTTTAAGCAATATTCGTGTGGTAGATTTAGCTGTAGCAGACAAACGCATTCACACTTCTTCAGCGAACATAAGAATTTTTGAGCTAAGGCTAGAAGTGTTGCGGAAGGAGCAACTCGAACTCATTTCGGAGGTTGTGTCCCGACTATCACACTCGGTGACAAGTAGGGAAGACTAGAAGAAAAAAAGTAGTTCCTTTATCTTCTTTCAATTTGTTAAGGCCTATCCTTTGACTTCTTTCTGTTTCGAAATTCATTAATGTAGTTAGCATAGCATAATGCTTTTAAAGCTCTAGTTCTGTGCGAAAGTGGTTGTTTATGTAATGTAGTAGTAATAAAGAAAGATTTGGATGAATGTTTTTTCTCGATTGATAAAAGGATGAATTAGATTCTATATATTGTTTTTAACCTTGCTCGCATTCAAATTTGAATTTCAATCCAACAATCAGGATGGATAGAAAGACATACCATCCATCCTTTAATTATCTTGCCAAGTTGGAATTGCATTTTGAAGGGGAAGAAGTTTTTACGTTTACTCATGAGTAAGTGGAAATTGATAAGAATCTAATTTCTGATGCCTACCAGGAAGCTCAGTAGCTAGACAAGCAATTGTCAGCCTTTCAATTATAGATCCAGCTTTAAAGACAAAGTGAAAAAACATCTCTTCTATTTATACAAATACAGATATCGATTCTGTGAGCTAGCCCGCTATAGATGATTGTTGCCTTGCACTTCCAACCTCAAGATAAGATGTCAGGGACAAATGACTTGAAAAAACTGAAAATTTTCACATATCTACTTAAATAAAAAAACCGATTTGAGATTGTTTATCCAGGAAAAGAAACATCTATTGCAGCCTTAAACTTGTGATTAAACTAAATCTAAATAAAGGAGGCTATGAAGAAAAGAAAGTTGTTCTCACTACACGAGTAAGAAGTTACTGACTGCCTATTTTATATCTTTAATGAGAGACGGATTTCGCCTGCCATTCTACTGAGCTAACGAGAACAGATGAGCATCTCTTTTGAGAAAGGATTGAACAAGTGATTCAACATCTGGTAAGAGAATCGACTCACTTTTTTAGATGATTTGTGGACGGATGGCCAATAGCCAATGTCGTTACCAATTCAACTGATTGAGAGAGAGGCCCATGCTTTCCTTAGTTTAGGTTTTTGAGAGGTTAGTTTGTTTACCTTGAAAGTGATACAATGGCAAGTTATAAAATATATTCAAATGGATGAATGTTAACGAGATTGATATACCACGAGAATTCGCTTTTATTTTTTTATGTGATGCTTCTTATTTAGAGTTATTCAAAGACCAAGTTCTCCATCCTATTTTGGATTCTTTGAACTTGGCTTCTTACTATTGAAAATAGGTCAGACGAAGTAACTAAAGCCCAATGTAAGTTGAACTCTCTTGAATGTTTGACTATCCTCTTAGAGTGTTACAAGGAATTTTGGGCCTAATGAAAGGCCTATATGGATTCAACTTAATAGATTCCGTTTAGGGGTTTATGAGAGATTGATTGATGGACCTAAGCTAAAATTATATGAGATTTAACCTAAACCAAAGCCTATAGACTGAATTAGGAGAGTAGAGGTTTCATCCAAATGAGGAAAGCAAACTATATTGAAGCCTAATGCAAAGTTAAGCCCTAGACTAAAAGCGAAGAAATGGGGTTCCACTAAGTGTCCTTAACCCGACACAAGATGAGACCCTATTAGGTAAGATAGTGGGCTTAGTTGTCCCAACATAGGTTGTCCACTAAAAAAGGTAGGTTCCCATGATTTAAGGTTTTCGGATATCCTACCCTAAGATGAGAGGGTTGGACTGAGAACAAAACTCATTGGTAGATAAGATCACATCTTCATAACAAAAGGTGTACACATTTGACCTCACTCAAGGTAATGAGCCAAACCTAATGAGTCCAAAAAAATTGGATCTTATTGTATGACAAAATCACATATAGGTCATTTTTTTAGTAATCCATTTCCTCAAGCAATAGGATTTTACCGATCCCAGCAGAGCCTGTGATGAACACGAATTTGCCCTGAGGGATGGCAGACTAAATATGCTTATGCTCATTTTCCCTTTCTATTGGAATGAAGGTTAACTCGATGTTAGCATTCAAATCCACTTCTAGTCCTAGGCCGGAAATGCCACATTGTCCTAACTTTCTAAACAAAGCTAAGTCTAGTCCATTTAATTATTTTATTCCCACTCCAAGACTGCTCAGGTCGCTATCCAAGTGTAATTAGCAAAAACAAGTTTACCTTACTTATTTGAATAATATAATTCATTTTGTTGTCAAAAGTAGGGAAAAGTATCTAATCCTTTCTATCAAGTGATAGAGGCAGAGACTTTACTTCAATCGTCTAGGCTAGGACGGAGGGCTGTCAAGTGAGGATTGGCCGAGTGGAGTATCATCATGTAGCTGGATACAAATAAGCCTGTGAAATAGGACTAAGAAGTGTACCACGAAGCATGTGTGGTACGTAAGCGAATACGGATCATGTGGGTTTGTACTAATCGGCTTTTAAGCTGTTGAGTGAGAATTGCTCCATCTATGAAGAAATGACGCATGGAGCCTCTCTTATTGTATTATAAAGGCGGGTACTCTCTTTGATGCTATATTATTGTGTTCTATTTTTGAAAGAGTTTTCGGGATTACACCACGTGACGATACTTGCGAAAAGCGAAAGACTCTTTTTCTTCACTTAGAGCTTCCCACGTCTATAAATAGAAGTTTCTATATTTGGCAAAGCAAGGGGAGATACAGATCCACCAATTACCACTTTAATGCTTTTTCAAATTGAGCAAATTCTTAATGTAGAGAATGCAAAGCTCCAGTAGGAGCAAACCCTGGCTGCCTTCTGGGAGCACATGCCTCTTGTCGAGGAGGAGGTCCTGGTAAAGTGGATACAGGCTTCGAAATCACATTTTCACTCTAGAAGAACGAATGAGGGTTTTAACCCGAGAGTGTAAATTGCTGCTCATCAAGGTGGCCTCCATTATCTGCGGGAGACTAAGGGGAAATAGCTAAGTCCTTTGTTTTTGCTTTTCTTTTTCTTTTAACTTAATATGTTGTTTGTTTACTTTATTGTAGTGTTGTGTTTAGTTGTATGGCTGGTTTGTCTACGTGTGTGTCAGCTTCATAAAGGGTCTGTCGACTCTTTTTAAAAAATTGAAATAAGTGTTTGTAGACGGAAGTAGTGTGTTTTAATGTATGATGTTCTTTGTCTTTTTTAGTTGATATCTACTCTGGATGCTTACTGGAGATAGACTCCCATCTATGCTAACTATCTTTGTTTAGTTTTCCTTTTTTATGTTTGCATGTATGGCATGGGAAAAGCCCTCGTTGTAAATCTTCACTACTTATGAAAATATAATAAATAATAAAGTTCGTAAAAATATGCTGAAAATGAAGAAAAAAAAGTGTAAGCTTGGTGTACTGGAGATGCGCTTATTAAGCCTTTCTAGCTTTGAAGCAAACATTTTCCTTAAGTCTGTGTCGTCTTAAAAATCAAACCCTAATCTTGCTTTAGTTCAGTTAATGTGTTTTACGTGAGCGCATTGAACAAGTGTGCATGGACCTTAGCTACAAATTTTTCAACCTAGACGCTAATAACACGAAAACACTTTGGTCTTGGGTTTTTGATCTTTGTTTTTGTGCGAAAGTCTCAGAAAATCAATCATCATTGATGTGCTTCCTTCACTCGTCCTTACCCCATCTTCCATGAATATGAAGCAAACGAAAGAGGGGAGGTCGGGAACTACGTCTCTTCAGAATCGTAACCTAGGCGCATTCATTATTGATTCACATTTTATCCTCTCTCAAAGCTCTTTTGCCAGCTTAGCGTCTTGATGGTCTGTTCAAAATAGAAATCTCGATTTGACCACGCTTTCGTCAGATGATTATGTAAAAATAAGGAATAGAAGACCATACATTTGTTGTAGTTTTTGATTCAAGAATGTTTCTGAACATTTAGGTGAGCCACACCTCCAGCATTTGCAGAGTTGTCTGCATGCATTTGTGGATTCCCGTCCACCAACAAAATTGAAAGAATTTCATATCCACAAACAATTTCATTATATTATACGAAATCGTTTTCTCTGTGGACTCCACGGTAAGACGACTTCATGTGAGTGAACTGTGGGTCTAGGTAAAGCATTTAGAAAGCTTTTAAGTTAAGTTCCATTGGGTAAAGACCGTTGAACATCTTTTAAGGAGGCCATCAACTATATAGGCTTAGAATTTTTTATGGTTATCATTCTCTTGGTGGGCTCTTTTGAGGGGCTTGAAAGCTTCCACTTCAGACCTTAACTTAAAAAAGGACAATCAGTCCATAGTCACATACTTATGTATGAACAATCAATCAAGTAAGCTCTCGTTGCAATCAATTTTGTAGTCTCACACGGATGACTTGAAGGCGAAGCTATTGTAGCATTCGATGCGGTTTTATCAAGACTTACGTGAAAGAGAAAGATGAAAAATAAGGTAAGACGAGCACAAAAGAACTAAAGGAAAATTAGCTTACAACAAGAAGGCTTACGATAACAAGAATGGAACTGCTTGCAAGGATCAAACGAATTGGACATGAGTCCGCCCTGCATCAAGGATAGGAAGAGAGAGATGACAATTTTAATAAACCCAAAAAATGAATGTAATCGAAGAGGCCAGCGTAAAGGATAATTTAGCAGTCGGTACAAGATACGTACACATGCTAAAAACTCCAGAAGTTGTCTGCCAAACTCCCGAACAATATCAATCCGACAAGAATGACAGCTGTTTTCGTGGAGAAAATCGCATAATCTTGGTCCAACCTTCTCAAATACAATTTTTTAGCAGCTTTTCTCAAGTAACTATTGAAACCATTTAAATCCATCCACAAATTTTTTTAACTCACAATATTTAAGCATGATTGAATGGACATACTTGTCACTTAATCAAATTACAAATATCAATAAATACTTAAATACAAATATGTTAACAACAGTCAACCCAACTCCGTATTTGTACACATCTTCAAAAAATAAAACCAACTTATACCTCAATCTCTTTTAGCATTTACAACAATACTGAAAAAACGTGCACCATCAACATCATATCTGGCTAGCCTCAGCAAGACATGGATTTCGGTCATGCAGCCTCACAGTACTAATTTATGGAGCAAACTGTTTTAGTTGCCACAATGAATTTCTTTTCATAAGCAAAACATTCCAACACTTGCCCAAAAGCTCCTGCATAGTTTTAGTCAACCGCATTAGGCCAACGCTCTAAAAATACATATTAATGTAATAGATCTAGAAATGTGAATATTGAAATAAAATTATTGGAAACCAATCGTTACGTCCCTTCACCCATTTACTAAGAATTTTGTCTGCAAAAACAACAAAGAAAACAATTTTAAGAAGAATTGCATTCATAAAATAAGCATGTAACTAATGCAGCTATGCAAACATGTCAGACAAACTAATCCAAACTAAAACACATTCAGTTGTTGAAAACAACCATTCATACTCATGCAATGCAACCATTCTGAATAGAGTAAACAGGGGAGGGAGTCTAATAAACATCACATTGCTCCCGATAAACTTCAAATGAAGATGAATCACCGTTATCTAAGTGTTAAATTTTCGCCAATAGCAAAAATATAGTGACCCCGTCTTTGTCATCAGGCTTCCAGGAGTGATCCATTAATTGCGAGTTATTCCCCCCGATAAAACACAGATGGATAAGCATGATGTGGAACCATATATTTCGTCATTTTCAACCTCCTGGGTGGTAGGAAGAAGATGCAACTGCAACCCCTCACAAATTAACATTTCAAAACTCAAGCAAAGTGTTTCCATCGGCTAAGGTACAAACCAAGATAACAACAAATGCATACTCGGTAACCTCATTATACTTAAAAATCCACACAGTGTACCTGTTTCAACATGAAACCTGAATTTAATTTAATTTATTTTTTAGAACAAATAAGGCTTATCGTTGAAACCCACCGAGCTTTATCATTCCTACGCACATTAATCAATTCAAATAACATTGAATTAAGAACACACAAGGCCACTTATGCAAAGAAGGTAAGGATCATTCATGAATTCAGTGCTAAAATGCAAGGGGAAAAAAAATCATGCAGAGAATAAAGAAATAAAAAACCTTAAGAGGAGGAAGAGGAGGCATATCCCAAGTTATAGTAATAATTTTCTTCAATCATATCCCATGCTGTAGAGTATCTTAAATCTTAATGCATGTTTGTTCCCCTTCCATTTGATCAGCTACATACACCTTTGCCTTTCCTCTTATCCTTTAGATGTCTATTTTATACAAATATCAGCGCCTGTTTGGTAGCATCCAAATGCTGGAGCAGCTTCTCATCCATAACATTATAGGAAACAAAAAGTTCACAAAATTCACATGCACGAACAACCCACATATAACCGTACATGCATAATGCTAAATCTCACCACACCCAATGACTAGAGCTATGAAATTCATAATCTCTGCCTTAATGAATGAACCGAACTGGCAATCATTTCTTCATGATACAGAAACGGAGGTGCTCCGTGTAAAACTTCCAAGGATTTAAAGTTTAGATTACCTTGCATCTGAAATATTCATACAAGCTACATTGAAGAATTATAATAATAGTTAGAACCTCAAAATGCATCAGTTAACCAATGGCCACACATTTAAAATCTCGATTATGTGCCCGCAGTAATGAAATGGTTTCCTCCACATATTTGTCAAAATAGAATAATGAGAAAGTATTAGGAGAAACAAATAGCCACTTCCTCAGTCACTTTCTATGTCAGTCTCATCACGTCTCAAAGTATTATGAGCTGCTCTATTACCAATCATAATATTTGCCAATTCTTGAATTGCATGGGAACTGCTCTGGCTCATTTTATCAACCAGTATTTCAATGTGATCTAAAAGCCCTAAACCCAATAGTCGATTCCTCAGTAGCTCAATGGTAGTAACATAAGGTGGTATTCCTTCATCAATCATCATTTCAAAATACTTACATGCCTCCTCTAGCTTTCCTTTCTTCTTACAAAAACCATGAATCAAGACAGAATATGTTGAGACAGACGGAAAAAAGTTTTTGTCCACCATGTTCTCCCAAACTTCAGTTACCTTATCAAACCTTCCTATCCTGATCAACAATTTGAGGACCATGTTATATGTATGGCGATCAGGAAGACAGTTATCTTTTTCCATCCTAAACATTAACCTCAGGGCCCTATTGACCTCACAATGATCACAATGGTAAGCTTGTATTGCATTATAGCTCCAAATGTCTGGTTTAACTCCTCTTGAAATCATTTCATCCAACAAATGATAAGCTTCTTCCACAAGTTCATTCTTACAAAGTCGTTTTATAATACAATTGTATGTAAACACATTAGGCAAAAGGTTGTACCTTCTCATTTTATCAAGAACCCTGAAAGCTGATTGCACATTATTTGCATTGCAATAAAAGTGAATGAATATTGAATACGTAAAAGCATCTGGCTCAACTATTTTTGACATGTCATGAAAAACCTTCTTAGCTTCATCCACACAACCACTTTTGCAAAGAGCGCCTAACAAATTATTATATGCAAGCAAATCCAATGGACATCCTTGTTCAAGCATTGCTTCGTACAGCTCACGGGCTTTATCTGAATCACCAATCTCACCCCATCCACTTATCAAAATGCTGTAAGTTTTAGCAGATAAAGAGAAACGATTCTTAGCTTTGTCAAAAAATTGTTGAGCCTGCTTGAGATGCTTCCTTTTGCATAAAAAGTACAACAGCTTATCAAAATCATGAACAGTTGGCACAACTCCAAACTCATCCATTCTATTGAAAGACCGAATTGCACCATCTGGTAAATTAGCCCGACTATATGCCTTGAAAATGAGCCAGAAAATCTCACTGTCGATTACATACGAACGAGAGTCTCTCATTTGTATTAGAAAATCCCATAGTATGGCAAACTGTTTGCAACTTCCCAAGATTTCCACCAAAATGCGGAAGCTCAGATCACTGTGCTGAAAACCTGGAATTGATTGAGCCCAAAGAAAGAATCTGTGGGCCGAGAGGCCAAGATTCTTGCACCTTTTGAGGACCTGTTCAACCAAATTAGCGGATATTTGTGGTGAAAATGGCTTGAGAGAGAGTTCTAGATCATGGTGAGGGTATCGGTGGTCACTGAGTAGACGGGATATCTCATTGACAAGGTCTGGTAATAATGGCACTGAGACTTGTGGGTTTGGGAAAGAATGAATGTGGTGGTAATTGAGTTTGTGTTGGACAAGGGTGCAAAAGAAAGAGGGTAAGGTTTTATACTTTGAAAAGAGTGACTGAAAAGCCATATTGGACAATGTGCTATCAATTCCAGCACCGGGAAGGATTCAACTTCGTTAAAGCGCCTTCAATCAAACATTTTCCCATTGCTCATAAATCATCATGGATGTGCGCAGGGCCATAGCATGCACAACTTGCATTCTTCCCTGCTTAGACAAAAATTATAAGAAACACAAATTCATACGCAAGAACAAGAAGAGGGAAACAGAGTCTAAATTTTCTTTCCCTAGAACAGATACATCAAACTGTACGAAATTAACATAAAACGTATTCTCATAAAATTGAAACGGTTTCGGCTAACATAAAGCAAGCTAGTACCTCAAATTGTGCTTAATCCGTGCATTGAGAGCATAGTAATTAATCGCGCGCACTCCAGTTCTACAGCCACTGTTGAATGTTCTGCTGTCAGAACAAAGAGATCACCCAATTCACAACCCTAACTCAAAACGACACCAGACTATTTTTATTTTTTTTTTACTTCAGTGACTTTCGCTTTTTTATTTTCACTTCAAAAAAATAATCAGTTTATTTGATGTATGCGGAGTAGACAAATGACAGAGAAAATATGCGGACAATAAAATGAAACTTAAAAGTATTTAATTTATAAAAAAAAAAATAAGAAGATGGATTGTTTTTTTGCAGGAAATTGATAACAGAGAATTAGAAAAAAAAAATACGGAAAAAATATATAAAATAAAACCGTATTTTTGTCATAAAAAAAATAGAAAACATGCGGAATGTATCTTTGTATAAAAG
>Ga0123340_1005374_pt1 | contig 12162 bp, 8 predicted proteins | sample SirMexnodulemix_FD_89961 | JGI IMG/M metagenome (GOLD analysis project Ga0123340, IMG submission 89961) | Root nodule microbial communities of legume samples collected from Mexico - Siratro Mexico nodule mix | ecosystem: Host-associated > Plants > Roots > Nodule | place: Mexico: Nepantla... | reverse complement strand
TGGCCATATATTATTTTGAATCATGATTGCTTGATTTTCGAAGAGTTTAACAATGGAACAAAATTAATAACTTCTGACACGTGTCATTTTTTTATTGTCTTATCTTTTTCTTAGATTGCCCTTATGAGTTTTCAATCTAACCGACTTTTTTTAATGCCCTTGAAGAATAAAGATAGGAGATTGACCAACTAATATAAAACTAACATTTTGCCCTAGTGTAAAAAAAATTTTAGGTAACGTAACCATTCAGACAATCTTTTCATTTAGGAATTTTGGAAATCTTGAAAATTTTGGGCAAGAATGGTAATTTTGGGAAAGCCAACATGTAACAAACACCATCTATGCAAATGTTTCTTTAAAAAAGCCAATTTTTACCTTTGTTAAATATTTCGCATTAATGATCCCCATTTTATTATTAGTCACAATGTTGTGAATTCAGTAATGCATGAACAAATGACTCACCATATTTTCCTTTTTTTTGTTTTTTTTTTTTGAAAATTTAATTATTATTTTTTGACAAAACACATTCATGAAATTTTGGACATTTTTTTTTTAAAATGCATTTATGAATACATGAGATTTTTGGGAATGTATATATGATATATATTTGATTTTTTTTTTGAGAAAATGCATTTATGAATGCATGAATTTTTTTTAATGCATATATGATGTATGTTTGAATGATTTTTTTTTTAGAAAATACATTTATGAACGCATAATTTTTTTTTGAAATGCATATATGATGTATGTTTGAATGATTTTTTTTCTGAGAAAATGCATTTATGAACGCACAATTTTTTTTGAAATGTATATATGATGTATGTTTGAAAGAATTTTTTTTCTTGAAAAAATGCATTTATGAATGTTTCTAGAAAATTCATTTAGGAATGCATGAATTTTTTATTTTTATTTTCCATTGAGATTGCGACCTTGATAGTGTCGATAGGATTTCAAATTAAATTTTAGAGACAGTGAGGTTGAGACCATGACCATGTCGAGAGGGTCTCAAATTTAAATTTTGAAAAAAATGAGGTTGAGACCATGACCGTGTGGAGAGGGTCTCAAATTAAATGAATGCATGAATGTATGCAATATTTTTCACTTTTTTCTATTCTTGATTTTTTTTATATTGGCATTTAGGAAGAGAAGCATGAGTGCATTGAGAGCGCATGAACATATACGTGGAATCCTATGAAGGTATGATGATTTATGAGAATGTATATATGAAATGCATAGTTTCTATTTTTGTTTATTGAATGAATAATGATATGAAAATGCATATATGAATTCAATTTCTTATTATTTTTTTTAATGAACGATGTTATTAAAATGTATATATGAATTTTTTTATTTTATTAAATGAAAATGCATGTATGAATGCATAAATTCTATTTTCTACCTGTTTTTCTTTGTTTAGATTGAGATGAGTGCATAAAAATCTATTTTTTTATTTTCAGTTTTGATTTTAAGAGATTGCATAAATGCATGCATAAAACTCTAATTTTCATTTTTCATTTTTGAATAAGAATGCAGGAATGAATGCATAAAACTATTTCTTTTTAAAATGTATTTTCATAATTCCTCCCAAGGAAAAAAACATGTTATAGAATGTAATATGGATAACTTTGAAGATGTATGATGCACGCTTAAATGTATGATGTACATTGATATATGTGATGTATGTTTAGATGTGTGATGAATGTTTAAATGTATGATACAATTTAAAAGTATGATGCATGTCTAACTGTAAGATGCATGCAAAACTAATTGATGTATGCATAGAAATACAAATTAATTAAGCAACATCTAAAAATTGTTTTTTTTTTGTTTTTTTTGTATTGTTTTTATTTTTTATACATGAAATTTATAGGAATTCATTTATGAATTTTTTTTGTGAAAATGCAAATATATGAATGAATAAAATGGACGTATGAAATTTGGATGCATGCAAAAGTTCTTTTTTTTTAAAGAAAATGTATTTATGAATGCATGAAATTATTCTTTTGTTTATCTTTCTCTTTTTTTTGGAGAAGGTATGAAATTCTATTTTTCGACACTACAACATTTATCACTTTAGGCAACACTTTTGTTAGCCACAGACAAATAAATGTGGCCTAAAAGTAGAAAAGGCCATACTTTTACAAGTGTGGTTTATTTTCACTATAGGCCACACTTTTTGAGTTGTGGGCATTTTAAGCCACAATTTTCTCCTATACCCTATTGAAAAACATAGGCCACATTAAAAAAGTGTGCCCTAAAATTAAAAAAAAAATGTGGTCTATAAAAATTATAGTATAAACCACATGTTCTGAATGTAACCTAAACATTAAAGGTAAAATTGTAGGCTTCCCGCTCTTACAAAAATTGGACTTCCCGCTCATACAAACAACAAAAGATTAAAGGTCTTGAAATTAAAAATAATTACCCTTCCTGATGCCAAACCCTCTGTCTACCCTACCTAACTCCCACAAATCTTCTCTCTACACTACCTCATCCCCTACCTCACTCTCTCAATATTTTCATCTTATCTCCCCCACTCTTTGGTCGACCATCCTCTCCTTGTCGCCACCATTGTTTTTCATCGGGCATTGTTTTTCATTTGGTGTCTTCTCCCTACAGTCATCTTTGTGCTCTTTGTCGTCTCTGGTGAGTCTCTCAATCTCGATCTTTCTAACTGTTTTGGTCATGTTCTTAATTTCTCTTCTTTCATTCACCTAATTTAGGATTTCTGTTTCGAATTTGGTTAGAATTTTTTTGTATAATTTAGGGTTTGTGTTTTTTTATTAAAATTTGTGTTTTGGGGTTAGTTATTATGTTTGTTAGAGATTTGTTCATTATTAATATTGAATATTAACATAATATTTGGCCATAGAAACCTTTTGTAGAGCATAAATTAGCCTTTAAACCAACATGGTCCGAAACTTGAAAATTATTGAAAGAAATGTTTGTCCTAGGACCATAATTTATTAATTTAACGTTTTCATGAGTCAAGAAATTTATAGAGGTATATTTGTTTCAACTTAAAAGATGAATACGACTTTTTCCTGTTAAAGGTATAATTACATATAAAAAAGTGCAAAATGTTTATATAGATGAGTGAATAATGTTTAACATTTTGGAATCAAGCAATAATTGCAAAGTAAAGATCTGCAATATTCGTTTTCAAATAAGTGATAAGAGGACTTGGATGTTCAAAAAAATCATGGTTCTATAGGGTCTGTTAAGAAATATTTCAAATTTTATATATTGATCGAGGTTGATCATTTTCATTTTTAAAAATCAAATATATGTAGTAATTGTATGACCCAAATTCTTTTGTTTTAGAAAGATACTTAGCTCAAATTATTGATATTATTTTTTATTATTTTTAGTTATAGTGAAGATCTCAAGAGCAGTTGGGTATAATTGAATTTGCTAAGTACAAATTAATCATTCCAAAGGTAGGTACAAGTCCTGAATTTTATATAGTCTCGTCTATTCTTACATGCAAAACATTTGATTTTGGTTGAATTTCATTTCATGTTAGTCCTTTATGTACTCTGTATATGCTATAAATAAAGATTAACATTGCAGTTCAGCTCTCAAACCTATATCCAATCACAACAGTATACTTATTTAATTGCTCTATACATAATGAGTCTCCCAAATGCATATTAAGTAACGTTTGTGATGACTCACTTCTGTCTTTAAGAGTCACTGATAACAATTCAAATACTTATTTATACACCTGATCAACGCAGATGTGCATATAAAGGCATATATTAGACATTCCATAAATTAAATTAATATATTTTTAAATTATAAATTTTTTTAAGTTAGTGTGATAAAGCTATAACTTTGTGAGTTTCTTGAAGAAAATGCAAAGAAAAAGAAACAAAATGGGAAAGAAGAAAATGTGCCTTAAGAGTACATGTTGAATACACTGGAATCAATGTAGATGAAGGTAATATTACAATGTTAGTAAGTTTATTTTTTTATTTCATTTATTTTTTTAACTTAGCTAAGTTTAATGTCAAAATAGGCTCAAGCAATAAAAGAACACGAGGACCAACAAGATGTTTACAAATACATGTAAGAAATACTGAAGATTGTCCAACAGTTATTTTGGACAAAGATAGAGAGTCTGTTGGTCCCAATATTAGAGTTATATCTAACTTGAGTTATTTCCTTGGGACCTTAGCAAGGAATTCAGATTTTTGTCCTCAAATATACACAAACTTCAAGGCTTTGCTCAAAGGTTACAAGGAATGAATATGGAAATATGTTATGGTAATGAAATAAAATTCTTATCTTTGATTGAATTATAAAATATTTATGACATGTGTTTATTTGTGGCTTTTTTTAGGATAAATTCATTATTTCTGAGAAAGGACAGGAAACAGTTTTTAGTCGTGTGAATGATGCCTGGAAAGATATAAGTACTATGTAAAGAGAACGTAGTTTAAGAATATTTCACGTTGAAGGAACAATTAAAACATTGTCCAAAGTCTATTCCTGAGGATCATTTCAAGCAATTGATAGAGTATTGGACAAATAATACTATCAAGGTGTGATCCTTCTAGTTCATAATATTTTGGTTTATAATAACATGATTCTTTAGTCAATATTAGAAATTATGATTCGAAGTTCAAACACATAAAGATCCTGTAATTGGTAGTTGAGCATGAAACAAACGTTTTTTAGAAAATGGTTTGTTCAACACTAGTATGTATCCCACATTTTTTTATACCTATTTTTGTGCACGGTTTCTAAATAACTACTTGACATTTTTATTTCATTTTTTTATTTTGTTAAGATTTAGAGGTGAATAAAGATCAACAATGCCTCATTCTATATTTTTGTTAACTACATTTATATTGATGTATGTTCTCATCTACAAAATATAGAGCATTAGTGAAAGGAACGCGATGAAAAGGACTAAGCAAAAGTATATGCATCTCGTATGGGAACGATAAACTTTGCCAGAGTTCGAGCCAAATTGGTATGGTATTATTAGGTTATGTCTCAATTTATAATATATCATTAATATATATTTTACTATTAATTTTCAATTTTTTATAAATAGAATAACAAATCTGATGGAGAAGAAGTTACTAGAGCTGAAATGTTTATTAAAACTCGACAAGGTCATCTTGGTAGAAAGGAAAAAGCAATTGAAGAAACACTAGATGCATTGTAAGTTTATTTATACTTGTGAAATATGTTTGAAAGCTCCATACATTTTATTTGTTCAAAACTTTGATATTTTTTGATAGTCTAAGCTTCAAAGTTCCATTGAAAGTTCAAGTACATCTGGGAAAAAAACATTTGAGTCATTGTTTGGCAAAGAAAATTCTGGCCGAGTTCGTTGTTATGGAAGGATTATGACACCCAAGCATTGAAGAAAAATAAAGAAATTGATGTTCTAAAAAGAGAACATGTCATTGAAAGAAATGATATGATCAAGAAATGATATGGCACGAGCATTAGGCAATGAAAATAGTGTTGCAACTCATGTTCTTGATGATGATGATGATGATCAGGTATACAATGAAATCATCTAAGATTGTGAAATATTATGAAAACTTTAATAAATTTGAAGAAAATCATATACTAAGTTTGTTTTATTGTTTTTTTTTTATCTTTTTACAGGGTGAAGTTCAAGTTTATTTGGAGAAGAAAACATAAAATGAAAAAATAAATAAAATACTTTTGTTATATACCTTATAATTTTTTGTAATTTTCAAAGTGTGTTAGGCAACATTGGAGTATAGTTTTTAATATTTTAGTTGTTACAATAATGTTTTGAAATGCATTATGCAAATTTAATTACATTTATAAATGTTACAAGTATTATTAATGTTATCTTCAATTACAATTTTTTTATGATTTTTTTTTTAAAAATATATATGAATTTGTGGATGATAATGTATGCATAAATGTGTAATTTTTTATTATTTTTTCGTATTATTTTTTATTCTTGAAAAAATAAATGTATGAATGGAACTATTTTATTTTATTTTTGCAAATTTATTTATTTATTGATTTATTTTTGCAATATTGTGAGACTGTATGGATGAATGAATTTTTTTATTTTGCCTTTTTTTTTTAAAGAAAGATGTGTAATATGTAATGCATGTGAGAAAAAAAGAACGAGATTAATGCTTTTTATTTTTTATTTTCCAAAAATAATTTTTTTTTTGAAAAATAAAATATGCAATACATGTGAAGAAATGAAATTAATGTTTTTTATTTTTCAAAAATCATTTTTTGCTTTTTTTTTAACAAAAAGTATGCAATACATGAGAAGAAATGAGATTAATGTTTTTTTTATTAATAAAAAAATGAGATTGGCGCTGATGTATAGAAAAAAAAAATCTCTCTCTTTCTTAAAGAAAAATTGTTGAAAGTATACTAAGTAAACTCCTAGGAAAGAGAGGTGAGTCACAAATGGACATTCTTATACCAAGTCTTTCTTAGCCATAGTTGTTTTTATACCACTCTTACAAATTTTCTTTAAAAAAATGAAATTGATTTTTTTTATTGAAAACGAAATGTATTGTATGCAAGAAAAAAGATGAGATTGATATTTTTAATTTTTTTAATACTTGTGTAAATAATGACACTGGATAATTAAGCTGAAAAAAGTCTCCATTAGTGCCCTAATTAGGGTCTGTCCTAGTGAGACTTAAGTTCTAGGCATGTAAATATGATCACAAAGGGTGGCTTATCTTAATTTTCTATTAAAGGTCACTAGAGCTATGACCCCCTTTACCACACATCCATATCAGTCAATAATGACAGTATTTATGGGCATGATAATAAAGGAAACAGACTCTAGCTGGAGTTTTCACACACCTGGGTTAGGAAGTACATCCGCCCAGCTTTGCTACACAACTTCTCTATTTCTAAGTTTCACAGACCCGGGTATAGCGCTCTACTCATGATATGTAATAAAGTGTATGTGAAGTGAGAAAAGTGCATACCTACCCCCGCTTTCAAAACAACCAGAAAATTCTCAAGTAAATATATATAACATGTCGTTCTACCCTAAGGTTCAATATTTCAACAATACAAATATTTACATACCTAGAACACGCTCCTGTGCTGCAAATTAAAATATATAGCATGCAATATATACAAGGGAAATGTAAGCATTCAGAAAACCATACAAATTTTACTCATTTAATTAAATTAGCCTGACTCTCAAAATGTCCCCGATAGAGTCGTCATTTATCACAACCGGGATACGACGGGGCGATTAAAAAAATTTATTTTATTAAAAAAATATTTAAATAGAGGTTAAAGTTGCCACTATAGTTTATTATGAAAATCATAGAAAAACCAAAATTAAAATGTTTACGAACCAGATTCAAGATTGGGGAGTAGGTTATGTGTAAATAAGGTATTAACACCCCACAATGCCCGTCCTGAGACGATACCTTTAATCAAATGAGTAGAAATAAGTGTGGTTTTATAAAATATTATTTTCTCCAAATAATAACATTAGAGTTTAGGCTTTTAGAAATTTGCGTTTTAGGGATGTTTCAGGATGGCTGAGATGGAGATTGTGACAGGAGCAACAACCTCTTCATTTTGTTGGGGTTTGAGGGTGGATAAGTGTTCAGTGGTTCTATTAAATATTTGTTGTTCTCTATGATTTTGAGTTCCTCTTTGAGTGCTCCAATGTTTTTGCTTCCATGATCTACTGAGATTTAGGTTTTTTTTTTTTGTTTTGGGTCCCTGAGACTGTGTGAAATGGCAACCTCTATAAAGAATTAAACAACAGGACGTGCTTAGAGCAACATCTCCCGTATAACAAAAATAAGTATGAGACGTGCTTAGAGGAGCATCTCTGGTATAACAAAAACAAATTTATAAAGCAAATTTATTTACAAGCAATACAAAATACTAATATTCATGGTATTGAAATTTCAACAGAAACAAAACAAGGACAAATAGAATAAGAACAAACAAAACAATCACATAAGGCTGAGCGATCAAGACATACCAGTTGAAGACCAGCTTTAACAAAATTCACTTCTTTCTTCTAATTCAAGCCTGTGAATCTTCAGTATCTTTTTCAATAATGTGTAATTCTAGTGCTCTCTAAAAAACCGTGTTTCCCTTTCATTAACAACTTTTGAAAATGTTTTATATTTTTTTAATTATTTTTTAAAAAGAATCAAAGCGATAAGAGTTGAATCTCAAGATACCATAGTAGTTCTCAAACAAGACAATCACATATGCATAGAGGAATAAAGGAATCAAGCGAGTAATCAAAATAATCACATTACATATAGCAACATACAAGAGTAAAGTGATTGGAGTGGACTTACCCGTTGAAGCACTAATCAAGAACTTTAGACTTTTTCCTTTTCTCCTTACGCCCTCGATGCCTCAAGCACACTAATTTCTTTTAGCAAGGTAATTTTTGTTGTCTCTCCCTCTTTTCTGTTTTGGTCTTTTTTTTTTCTTTTATAAAATTTATTCAAACCCCTCGATTGCTCTACTCCATCAATTCAATGAATCTGCCCATTAATTTTAGTTTAATTACTTGAGATAAAGCTGAATCAATCAGAGTTATTTGCAATTAAGCAGAATAACCACCCATTATTACCATTATTTGCAATTAAGTAGAATAATATCCAATTAATATCATTATTTGCAATTAAGCAGAATAATCACCAATTATTATCAGATTCCCCCAACCAATCTATTCAAATTTCCATTAATTAACTTTTTTTTGAATTTTAAATTAATTTTCGTGCATTAAAAATGAGTACCTGAAAGGACTGTCAGATTAGGGAGAAAGTGTGACGTGACAACATTTTAATAAGAAGGGGTGCAAAATATCAATTTTATCTTCCTTTTTTAACACACTTTTAATGGACTGGATCTCAGCAAATTAATTTACTTTATTTTTTTTTAAAATTAACCCTTTATTAATTTGGGCTTTATTCAAAGACAATTTATTTTCTGTCTGAATCTCTTAATGGGTTTTATTTTTTTTTATTTTTCTGCAGTTTATTTAAAATAGACCCAACACTTCTTTTTCTTATTTTTCTGTTTATTTTCTATACTTTCCATTTTTAATTTTATTCATTACTTATTTATTTTACTTTGTTTTTTTCTTTTTTTTTATTTTACTTTGTTGTTTTTTCCTTTTCTTTTTTATAAATTTTATTTCAAAACTTTATTCATTAAAATGAAACTAAAACTTTTTATTTATTTGAAAATGACAACATATGATAAAAATATATTTTTTAATTTTCAATTTTTATTTTGAAATAATTTTATTTGTCCAGACGAAATTGGGTGTTGACAATGTGATCTACATTATTAGAACATTTATCAAATGTATCTTGATAGTATTGTCCAATATCTTCATTACCAAGGAATTGTCTACTATCTTAATAGTGTTATAGTGTTTGTTATCATCAAAACTCATAGTTTCTCACTTCATGAGGTCATTTAGTGGGTATTAGATCATCTAATTGGTTCTAGATCTCTAGAGTCTTAACACTAACCACAATTCATGGCCATTATTCTCAGTCTTTTACAATCTTCCACCTTAGTTGTGTTGAAGCATAAATATGTCATGTTTTCTACGACGATTTCATGTCTAAATAGCTCAGAAATGAAATAAATATTTATCTAAGTCTCTTTATAGATGATTTAAGGATTTTGTGGGAAGAAGGAATTAGAGTGTTTGATAGGTATAAGATAGCACTTTCAAGTTACATGTAATGCTAAAGGTCATTATGCTGTCCAATATATGAAGAAGACACAAGTTATGTGTAGTTGAAAATGAAAAGAAGGTAATTGATTATAAACGTAAACATTTTCTTACTTGTATGCACTCGTATGGAAGATTGAAAAAAAAGAAAAAACTTTTGATGGTTCTTATGAGGACGAAATAGCCAAAATTAATTTAATGGGTGAGGAAGTTTATAAGCAGGTGACAGATATTTACATTGTCTTTAGGAAGACTCAGAAAAGTGAAAAAAACATGTTAGCACTAGAAATGGAAGTTTGAATAAAGCTAATAAAACACTTTTGAAAAATTGTTCTAAAATATCCTATTACATGATAGTAGAGATCCTATAGTGATTTTACAACAAATTTCACTAGTTTGGAAGGAAAAATGTTCAATTAGTATAAATGATGATAACATGTAATACACACATTTCAAGCTTATAATCCTTTGATATTTTAAAATAAATTAATTGTTACAAGAGAGGCGCTTTGTTGGCATATTGTTTCAATTAATTTATCTTAAAATACATAATAATAAAATAAGATATGAACATATAACCATGATAGTAATTAATTTGAAGAATATCAAAAAACTTTTATCATGTTCTTCATATTTCAATTGAAAACACAAATAGATATTTAAATATCATTATGCTATCTCATAATACATTTGTAAACAAAATAAAATCAATCATCTAATTATTAAGATCCTTTTTCTCTTAACTTTTATTACAACTGAAAACACATCATAAACATATAAATATTATAATGAAGAGATAAGCCAAAAGTAAAAAACATATTGATGATCAAATATGATAATGACTCTGATATTAATTTTTGGAACCAAACTTAAACTTAAGCCTTTGATGAAAAAACTATAACCTATATAACATTGATTGGTCATGTTAATTATTAAAACTAAAAATGGAAGCATAACTGATAAGAGAGCATAATAGTTTAATTTTCCATATCAATAGGTAGTGTCTTGAAAGAACCTTTTAATATCTCTACGCCTCTTACTCATAATGGGATGTATGAATAAAGAAAAAGAATGTAGTCTAATATGGGGACCTAACTTATTCATTGACAGATAAGATTTTTCTTTGGTATTTCTATTGACCCATTACAAAATGGAATTATCCTTTAATCATCACATATTTAGGGGTGACTCAAGGCACAAGCAGGTAAAACATGGAAATGAGATTGTCAAAAGATAAAACAATAGATAAACATGCTCAAGAACAAATAAATAAAGATAAAGGAGATTTATTTTCTGATGACTTAGATTTATTTTTTGAATTAAATTTCTTAAAGGAGATTATAGGTTTGAAAAATGATAAACCAATTGACATTTTTAATTATATAAAAAAATAAATTATTTTCCAAATACATATATTGCATATAGAATAATGTTAACAATTCCAGTATTAGTTGCTTTAGCTGGAAGAAGTTTTTCAAAACTTAAATTAATATAATCTTATTTAAGATCAACGATGTCTCAACAAAAATTAAACCGATTAGCTTTATTGTCTATTGAAAAATATATTTTAAATAAAATTTATTATGATGATTTCATACATAATTTTACATCACAAAAAATTAAAAAAAAAATAAATTTTAGAAAAAAAATATCATAATTTTAATTTTTTTATTAATTTAGAAAATGCCTAATTTTTTTAATTCACTTTAGGCCTCCTAAAATATCTTGAGCCGCCACTTATATGTTAAAATGTGAAAAGCGTTTTATTTTTCTTCTCATTTACAAAACACGTGGCATGCTGTCAACACTAAATAAAATAATATTTGTTTTAACACCTTACCATATCAAATAAAAATAATGCCACATTACACGGTCTTAAGATAACATTATTCGTAGGTTATTGTTTTTGGATGCATTTTTAATGTATTTTCCCTAGTGGCGTTGTTTGTTTTATGATGGTTATCGAATATTTATTTGCATAATAATATAAACATGTTTTATATTATTTCTTTCTATATGATGTATATGGGTTTGGTATCCCTGCATTAAATTATACGCATTTTCTCTTTGCTTTATAAAAAAAATAAGGTTTTAGGCTAAATTTATTTAAATTAAATATTTCTAATTTGGATGAATCTTTTTAAGTATTTAATGTTTATTCATAAAAAAATGTATACACTATCAATAAATCAAGAATCATAATATTTATAAAGAGATCTAAAGTTACTAGACATTCATATCCATGAATAAATATCAATATAAATCTTTTATTATTCTAGTACACGCATTATTTTGCCCACTCATTGAAGTTTACCTAAAATAATTGAGGTTTGGGCTATATGAATGTAATGGTGGTTGCCCAAAGTTTGAGATCATATAGAGCCTTTGAAATTTTTTGTGCCAACTTGTGTTTTCCCCATCATTTGGTGTGGAAGTGTGGTTTG
>Ga0123340_1005371_pt1 | contig 12164 bp, 3 predicted proteins | sample SirMexnodulemix_FD_89961 | JGI IMG/M metagenome (GOLD analysis project Ga0123340, IMG submission 89961) | Root nodule microbial communities of legume samples collected from Mexico - Siratro Mexico nodule mix | ecosystem: Host-associated > Plants > Roots > Nodule | place: Mexico: Nepantla... | reverse complement strand
ATTTTATCTTTATCAAAATTTTATTTTATTTTTCATATTAATTATTTAGATTTTTTTAACAAAATAAAAATACAACTTTTAATTCAAATGAAAATTTTATAATTTATTTTATATTTTAAATACTCATCGATTAAATATCTTAACTTTTAATTATAAAAAAATTGTATCAGTATATTTAATTCTATTTACTTTATTTCTATATTATATAACTAACATTCTAATAATAAAGATAAACGAAAATTTGTATTTCCAAATGACACTTTCACTAATTTATGCAATTAACGAAAACCTGATTTGTTAATTTGTCAAATTTTTCGACTTTACATTTGGATTGTTCAAAAAAACATTTATAGTCCTTTTGATTCTCCTCGTAATTGTATGAACATATTTATAAACATTTTCTTAATTTTCTTTTTCAAATATAAGAAATTGCTTTTAAACTTATGTAAAAGTGAACCATATATTTTATAAACTGTGTTTATCTTAGACTAATATTTTTTTATAAAAAAATATATTTAATTAATTTTTAGTGGAAGATTTTATATGAGTTTTCGTATATAAAATACTTCTTAAGTAAATATTTATTGAAATATCCTACGATAATGGACTTTGGAGGACATAATAAGCATATCTTATCAAGACCGACTTACTAGTCATGGCATCCCATTTTAGCAACAAAATAGGCCTATAACAATTTGGGCCTATGGACTTCTTTCATGCATTTTTTATTTATTTTCGAACCGAGAAATTACAATGAAATTTATTTATAACTATACGAGTGCAAATTATTTGACATTATTATTGTGGTTATGGGTCCATAGTCTCGGTAACAAGTAGCGGAACTACGTAGGAATAAAATAGAAAATCAACGTGCATGTAAATGAAATTTGAACCAACAGTGTCCACGTAGAGGTTACAAGTTGAGTAATCTACAATATTTAATTGATTTCATTTACTAATAATAATCATGGTTTTGGCCAGCTAATCAACAAATTTGGGCCCTAGCATGAGGCATGCTTGCAGGGGTGGCAGATAATGTATATAGAAGGTATAGGAAAGTGAGGAATTTGTCAGGAGTGCACACTACAAAAGCTTGGTGTTAGGAAATACCAATCTTGATGTTAATTATTATTAGCATAATACCAACTTCAAATTGACCTGCCTTCTTTATGCATCATCTTCATGTCATCCACAGTCTTGGAAGCATGCGTTGCTTAAACATTCTTATCACTTTATTTGGATCTTCCATCAAATTGATGCTATTTTACGAACCAAAGCTGTCCATTTTATTTGGATTATGTAAATATGCACAAAAAAAGTGTGTGAGAATCTATGACGAAAGCCTGGGCAAAATTCGCTTATTTTCATGTCACTCTCAGCTTCTGTTTCTAGCTCATTCCAATACTTCACCTATTGGACTGTCATAATTTTTACATAATACGTAATTGCTAATATATGTTACACACAGAAATTAGCAGAGACCACAATTCTCTTCAACAAAAACCAAATCCAATACCACGTGTTTGGTTTGAGATCCTAACAAATGTAGGACTATAGGACTGTCAAAGAAGATCACACAAGCTGATAAGGAGTGTGCAATCATGCCATAAATTATTGGAATCATTTTAATTTAGCAACACTATAACAATACGTAAACGACTAATTTGTTGAATTTATGAAATTTTCCACCACAAATAAAAGAAGAAAAAACTAACTCGATTATATATATAAGTCTGTTAATAAATTAACAATTTAGTATTAACCCGTAAGTTAATCGGACTGTACAAAAATGGGCTACCATATTTCTAGCTTAACCCGTTTTTTCATGCCGAAACTATTTTGAGAACTTTAGATGAAACACACCAATGGCCTTGCTTTTACATCTTATTTATCATGTACATATGCTCGTTAAAATCTATCTCCAAAGAGGGAGTTATAGTTAAAAATGTCTAGGATCAGATGAAAAAATATATATCCGTAAGAGGAAATTTTTTAAAATAATGTATTCTTTCAGAAGACAAATAAATTCGTGATTTTTAGTTTGCCTTTCAAATATTTACTAGTACTCATATTTAATTAAAATATTTTATAGAGTTAATTTTTTTTGTCTACATTTGATCGGATTGAAGCTTAATAATATATGAAACAAAATCAAATCAACTGAACATGTTAACAAAATATATTATTTCTAGTGACATGTGATTAAATTATTAAAAAATAGTTTTAGTTACAATATATATTTTATACTATATATTAATTTTTACTTTTAAATCTAAATGAACCAAAAATATAAAATCTATTTCATGAGAAGAAACAGAAAAATAATAAAATGATATTTGAAAAATATAATATAAAAAAAGAATGCTCCAAAATAAAGTAGTACATGTTGGTTGGCGCAAGTAAAGAAATAGAAGCATGTAAAATGTCTGGTGAGGTTTTAAAGAAATGAAAAACTTGGTCATCATCCTTCTAAGTGAAAAGAATAGTACAGAAGTATTTGGTGATAATTATATGCAGAATATGACATGATATGGCCATTTTTTGTCTTATTGGTTTGTATAGTTTATATTTAATCTTTTTTATTGTGATGATGTAATTTTATTATTAAAAGGTAGATTACTTTATGTGACAAAAATAAAGAACCTTTGGAAAAAAAGTTAGGGAGATAAAGCGCTGTGACGAAATATTTTTTTGTCCATGGACCCTATAGATCCGTGGGGCCTCTTTTTATTGCCACTCTATTATCTTCTTTTTGTTTGTCTTAAGAGTGTTTTTCCCATAATGCAATCCATTGATTGATCCAAAAGTCTAAGTAATGACAATTTTTTATATTTAACGATAACTAAAATATTTAATCTAAATAAAATTTAATAAATTTGAATGGTTTTGTTTAAATAAAATAATTAAAAAAAGAAAAATTTAAGCTTAAATTTCCTAAATATTGTGAAATTTTATGTCCAAATTCAAGCTAAATTAACATTGGCTGCTTCCGTGTGTATGTGTTCCGAGTGAAATGGAAGTTAACAGTGAATACACATAAAAAAGGGAAAATAGTGTGCGGAAAATTCTGTTTGTTTATTTAGACAGTGAAATGGAGGATTGAAAAATAAATAATTTTATTAAAAGTATTTTTTATTGATTTAAAATTGAAAATGTTATTTTTCACTGGTATTTTTATCTTATGTTAACTTTAAATAATTTTTAATTAAAAAGAATCAGTTTGTAACAAATTTTCTTTAAAAAAAACTAAAACAAAAATTATGTGAAAAATAATTTCTCTTTCATTTTATGATAATTTGGACAGGTATTTTCTGATGAATCCTATAAAAAATAACACTTGTCTTTCTCTCTTTCTTTTTTTTTTCATTCAAATAGTACTACTTTGATATTATTTTTTCTATATTTCCTTTCGTTATATTTATACTTTGACGTTGAGAAGGTTTGTTAATCACTGTCTACGTGTTTGAATATAATAATTTAATCTTCAATGTTTTCTGTCTCAATTTTCTCTTTTCTACTTTTTTTTTCATTATATTTCTATACAAAGAAAATAGAAGTTAATTACCATTGGTTATGGGTGCAAGTTTTTTAAAATTTTGTTAAATATTTATTATTATCTTATAATAATTATATACTCTATATTTTTAACTACATATTGGTAATTAAGAATCCTATATTTGATATATTTTAGAAAAAATATATTATCTTTGTATTTGTATTTTGAATTGTATGAGATGAAGATATAACTGTTTCAGTGTTAATATTTTTATTTACTATATTCATTTTTTTTTTCAAAATCCTATTTCTAAGATCAACACGAGTTGGTGTATATTTTATATTGTGAGAATTGACTGTTCATATGTCTATTTTGGGGGATAAATTTAAAATGAATTGACAACGTTATTCTGATTTTTTTTATCAGCACAATGTTATTGTGATATTTTTATTTCTATCAAAAAATATTTCCAATATTTTACTGTTTTCAAATATCAACTTATAATAAACTTTTTTTCTTCTCATGGCCGTCAACTAGTGATGAGCTGGAAACGTTTTTAGTTTTCGACGCGGAAAATATGAAGACCAAGATAAATATTAAGCTAGTTTTCAAAATTTTGAAAAAGAAATTTGAGTTATACAAATTTAACCCATGATTTATTAAATTTAAAAATTAAAATATTTGACCAATAAAAATTTAAATGTTAATTTGAAAGCTTGGTTGGAAGACCTAGGCACAAAGGATAAGTTTACCTATTGTTGTGAAAGAATTGGATATTAAGGAAATAAAGATAAAATAACAATACTATTAATGGCATGTATGGATGGAAGAATAAATAAATAAAAACATTAATTTGATGATTCTAAGGTAAATTGTTTTTATATAACAGAGGAAGACAACTTCAGGAAACCTGATTTTTTTTTTCAAAAGACTTAATTATCTATACTCATTCCCTATTCAACAATAAATGAAATGTGTGTTTGGACACACGTCTTGATTATTTTTTAATAATTTTCAATAGGGTCGTATTAGAATTACACGACTTAAATTAGGTATGAGTGAAAACAAAAGTTAGAGATAAAAGACACTATCTTTATGTGATCAAAATTAAAATACAACTTTAATTATTTTTATATCGATTTGAGATCTTGCATTTTCTATAAGACAAGCAAGTGATTTTTTTTTTATATTTTTAACTTTGTGTTTGTTATATTAATGCATGCATTTATATTTAGAAAAGCTTATTGATATTTTATTATTAATTCTTTATATAAAACATATTGCTTATAAAAAATATTAATTTATAATTAATAACATGATTTAATAGAAAATATATTAAGTTTTAACTGAAGATGCGTTGAAGTTTGAATGAAGTGGCAATACGTGAAGAATTTGCTTGCCCAAACATTGGTTGTTCTTGGACCCGCTTTAACTCTGGAGTAATTTCTTTCAAACGGCTATTTTCAGCCATTAAGAGGTCAATGAGAGCATTAAATGTTATATTACAACAAAGTTGAAAGGCAAAATAGATTACTCAATAGAGATAATTATCCAATTTATTAATAACACTGGAGAGTTAGGGAAGATAACTCACTTAAGTGTAGACATAGAATAAGAACCAACAAGCATACCAATAGTTCAACGCGTTGGGTTAGTTATGTTATTTTTGCATAATTTCCTTATAACAGGGTGAATCAAAATAAGTAAAATGCAATGAAGAGGAGTTTTTCCTAACATTTTTCCTTTTACAATGTTAGTGCTCCCCCAGAAGGATATGGGCCCCCCTGAAAAAGAAAAGCCGAGTAAAAATCACCTGTTTGGAGGAAATGATAGCACATTTTCGTAGATTTTTGCGTTTTAATATTCATAATTCCGTTTGAGCATTTTAAAAAATAAAATCTATTCCCTTGGCCATATTCCCCTATAAATATTCCTATCCTCAAGTTCCCACTTTCATTTCACAAACACCTGAGTAGAAGGATATTCATAACTCCTTAGTTTTTATTCATTTAGTTCTTTAATTTTTAGAGTATCTTCAACATTCAATTCTTTTAACATGGATCAGCTCAAACTATCACTTCAATTCTTACTAACACTTCATCTATTAGCATCAGGTAAATAACTCACACCAACAAAATCACAAGTAACTAGAAAATAGAAACTGTGAAATTACATAGTAACAAATTTTGGTGCAGGTGCAGTATCAACAACAACGTTAACACTGGTGAACAAATGCGACTACACAGTGTGGCCAGGCATTCTCTCAAACGCAGGAATCGCGCCGCTTCCAACAACCGGTTTCCTTCTCCAAACCGGCGACTCCAAAACCGTAACCGCTCCAACCTCTTGGGGTGGCCGTCTCTGGGGCCGCACTCTTTGCACGCAAGAGTCCGCCGGAAAGTTCTCCTGCGTCACCGGCGACTGTGGCACCGGCAAGCTCGAATGTGAGGGCAACGGCGCTTCGCCACCGGCGACGTTGGCCGAGTTCACTCTTGACGGCATCGGAGACCTCGATTTCTTCGACGTGAGCCTCGTGGACGGTTACAACGTGCCGATGCTGGTGACCCCCCAGGGTGGCTCCGGCGTTAACTGCACCAGCACGGGGTGCGTTGGGGACCTCAACGGGGCGTGTCCTTCGGAGCTGAGGGTTACGAGCGTGGATGGAAAACAGAACGTGGCGTGTAAGAGCGCGTGCGAGGCGTTTGGGTCGCCGCAGTATTGCTGCAGAGGCGCGTATGGGACACCCAGCTCTTGCAAGCCAACGGCATATTCGCAGATTTTCAAGAACGCTTGCCCACGCGCCTACAGCTACGCGTACGATGACAGGACCAGCACTTTTACATGCGCTACTTCTGCAGATTACACCATCACTTTTTGCCCTTCCCCTAAAGATAACCCCAGGTAATTTAGATTTTGCTTTTCACTTAAACAGTTAAAAGGGTAATTTTGTCTTTCTAATATAATATGAACATTGGGTTGGGGAGTTCGGTGGGAACTGGATTTAAGTTTCACGCCCTTACTGCGGTGTTCATATTTTTTCATTCTACCATATAACTTTTCATTTGATAACACAGAGGAACGCTTTAGTCAGAACACAGACAATAGCATTTCAGTAAACTAAAAAAATAACTGGCAAACTTTTAAAGAAAATAAATAAATACTAATATTAATTAATAAATATTTTTATGTTGAATTAGAATTAAAATATATAATTTATGTGATTTTAAAAAATGTTTAGGAAATTCTTCCAATTTGTCTACTACATAATTACTTTCTACACAAAATGTCCTTAAATAAATACGTATTAATTAAATAAAAATTAAGATATTGAAATCTTAATAGTTTAAAAGATCATTTTAAAATAAGAAGAAAAACAATACTTATTTTTCCTAAGATTATTATTATACGTCGCACTCTCTTTATTATTATTATTTTTATCAGTTCTCTTGATTTTTGTTAAAATTATAGTCACGCATCTTTTACTGTTTAAAATAATATAAAACATTGAGAATTCCATAAGTGGCAGCCCAGACAGGGAACCATAGGAAAGTGAGTAGTTCAACCATATAGTATAGATCTTTTTCAGAAGTGGAATCTCAAAGAGTTGAATATAGCATGATATCATATAATTTACTGCACATGATCGGCAAAACTTGTATATCATATAGTAGTACTCAATAATGTTGGAATCACATGTTCATAAGTTTCTTATTTTCACTTTTTTATCTTGGAAATAGTGTTCACAAATTTATTTTTCTTATAATCCTTATTCTGGATTTGCAGTCAGAAATCGTGGCAGGGGCAAAACCCAAAATCAGATAGCAGTAGTTCATCTTCTTCTGAGTCGCCGCAACTTAACAACGGGACAATGGTGTATGTAGGTGCCATGGATGCAAGTGAATTATCATGGTCAGTAGGTACCCACGTGACTCTGAAGGAATCTCAAGCCATTACTGGTTTTGTCAGTATCACCATTGCTCTTTGGCTCATGTGCCACTTATAGTAGCTACTTCATCCTTCTCCATTTCTCTCAAAACTAGACCCATCATCAACCCACGTTTCTATGCCTAAGAAAGTGGTGGAATCCTATCCACCCCTTGTCTAGTTTCATGTCCTCATGGCCCACGTGAGTTGAGCAGGGCCCACAAGCTGCAACCATGATCACAAAGCATGCGTGTTATTTTAAATACATCCGTCTGATGGAACTCCACCACCTTACAAGTTACAAAGTATTATTGTTTTTTTTGCCAAAGCAGAATCCGATGTTGTTGCTATGGTTATTGTTGCTGGTGAAGACAGATAAATAGGTAGTGGGATATTTAAATGATTTTTTTTCCTTATAGCTTTCTTGTTTAGTTTAGTAGGTATACTATACTACATAATTCTTTGCGTTCTGGGAGATGGATTCATTTACTGCCTTCTACTTTCACTATGCTACTAGCGTCGTCACAGTATTGTTGATGTTTTTTTAAGCATAAACACATTCAAAACTTTGTTCATCACTTTTAAGTACACATTTCACTTTTCATAGCTGTTCCTCTCTCTTTCCTTGTCAAATAATTTGACAAGACTAATATAAATGTCAAGTATAAATATTACATGAAAAGGCGTGATTTCGGTATTGAAATGTTTTGTTATTGTGTTGAGGTATGTGTGCATACTTGGGGACCGATATGATTGTAAATAAGATAATTTCAATCCATTGAAGAGAAAGTGGTGTGCTCCTAGCCACAGTTTGGTTTGGCATTACGTGATGTAATCTACCAATTGTCTAGAACCAAGCGATTATTAATCTCATATCTGAAACACAATTTGATTCTGTCATCGGATTTTTGGATCACCCAATTCACTTCCCTGTGGTTGGTGCTTCTTCTACATCTTATCCTCCTTTTTATATTTCAACTTTACAGGGACTACCAAATATTTTATTTCTTGTTCATAATTTAACCTACCATAAGTATTGAGTATTGAGGCTTCACAATAAGGACATACAGAAAGCATTTACATACTTTATCTTATCATTTTGTTTCTGCCGTCTACAGAATATACAAAAACAAACTATAGTTCTTTTTGTAAAATAATAGCAGAGCAAGTATGACACTTTTTATATTTATTAATAAAACAAACTTCATACTTTCTCAAACCAAACAAACTTATCATTATTAGTTTCAACATATATTTGGTCTTTTGAAACTGCAATTAATTTTCTTCGTTAGTTTTGTTTTCAATCATTGTCATGTTTTATTTATGGAAAATTATACTTTGACATCTTTTATCAAATAAACACCCCTCTGACAATTTTATTGTAATATTATAATCATATAATTAAATTGTTAATATAATTAGTTTTTAATTTTTTTTTATTACGGATTGTGAAAATATGAAGGCTCTTTATATATATAACTCGAATAAAGCCTTTAACTCATATAATTAAATGGGTTTGTGTTGGGAGTCTTGACTTTTGGCGCCCTCAATTTATTTAGTTGTTGAAATTGGCTTATCATCCACCCAAAAGGATTATACAAATGCCCATAATTGAGTTTTCTTGTTAAAATGGTGCATCCTATTGTTGGGGGGTACTTCTCAACCACAGTGCAGAAAAATGAGTAGCAAGAAAAAGGCTGAAATTTTAAATTACAATACCAATGCTGAAACTGTTGCTTATGTTTTTGGATTCATTATATAATTATGCTATTGTGTTTGTGTAGTGTAGTCCATTTTTAATTCAATGTTTAGACAAGACATAATTACGATTGATATCTTACTTTTAGATAGGTGGGCCCCAAAACAATACCTCCTTTGGTAAAATTGGGCCAGGCCCATTTTTGATTCGGTTTCAACACAGGCCTGAATTATTGTACGGAATAAGGGTGGAGACATCACCTTACAAAAAAAAAAGGCAATTTTAAACCTACAAGGGTGTAATCCTAATTTATGCGTATCTATCCTTATTTGTTATATATTGTGATTAATTTTGTGCTCTAATTTGAACCTTGATGTGTGTTATGTTTCTTCACAAAATCTCACTAATTAGAATATTTCAGTAGCATTTTGTAAAGCTAACGAAGCAAAGTTCTCACGGGTCCTAATAGTCAACAAACCATGATTTTAGATAAATTTCACATTTTTAATTTTGTAATGAAAAACTGGTTTTAAATTTGATTTTGGGTGAAACAAATATTTAAATTAAAATTGAATTTGATTGGAAATAATGATATTGAGTTTCACCATTATATTTATTTTAAATTAAAGCAAAAAGTTTTGGAAATAAAATAAAACAGAGAACTTATATAAACTAAAATAAATTAACTAACTTGTCAGAAGTGGGATTTGAACCCACGCCCTGATTAGAGGATCAGAACTTGAGTCTGACGCCTTAGACCACTCGGCCATCCTGACCTATTGGTGTAAAGATTTTTTAGTAATTATATAAATTTTACTCAATATTTCATATTCATTCTATTCTTAAAACATTTAGCCTCTTATTTCTTTTATTTGTATACAATTTTTTACGAAATAATATATATTTTAAAACAGTAAGTATTATGTGGAGAGAATTTTAGATATTATATATGTGTGTGTTTAATTATTTGTTTATAATAATTGTACAATTTTCTATTTTACCTTCTTCTCCCTCCATCCCATACACTGAACATATATATTTATTTGAGTACTTTTAAAAATTTATCCCTATTACAATTGATAACTATTTATTTTTAGTTTTAACCGGCCCACATGCTAGCATGGCTGCAAATGTTTGATTAAGATGATTACCGTTAATTATCATTTCAACTGTAATAAAGCTACTATGAGAACTAAAATTAAATGTTAAGTATACAAATACTTTAAAAATTAGAGATATCAATATCAATATCAATCAATAAAAGGTATTGGGACCTATTTAACTAATTATTTAAATATTAGAAGACACATAAATATATAATTATAGAAGAGTAACTATTGCGATCTTAAATAAACAAAAATCAGAATTCTTCAAACATTCTAACACATGAAAAAAAATTGAGGAACAAATAATTAATGAATGGTAAGGTCTTTTTCCTTTTTTTAGTTTTTAACAGAAAAAAGTGAAATTAATTGGTAAATTAGGTAGCATTTATGTTTTCTGTTAGGTAGTTTCTTGGCATATATTTATTGATTGGAGTATATGTAATAGAACTCTTTATTGAATTAATTCATTGGTCATTCTATATATTTATTGATTTATGTGAACTTCAATGCAATTCCTCTTAAATTTGGATTCTGTAATAAATTTTTGGTGTTAATAACATACCTTTAAAATATATCAATTTTGATATTTTAAAATCTATTAAAAAAATTTAAATATATAAAAATCAATATATTTTGAAGATACATAGAAGGACAACATAAAAAATATGGATTTATTTTTTTCACTTTGTTGTTGGGCTTCATTTACGGGCTTCAACTCTGCCAGCATGGTGTGCTTGGATTTTAGAATCTGGATTTCAACCCAAAATCATAATCAATTTTCAGACTTATTATATACCACCATAGTTAACTACTATGACTTTTAAAAACCATATCCTTTGATGAAACAGCTATCAAAATTTATCTATATTTGTATGATTTTTTTAATTTGTAAAAATTCAACATATGTAAAAAAAGTTTACATCAATTTACTGACACCTTCAACTAATTAAATTAGACCCTTTTTAACGTATTTGTATGTCTCCAAACTAATCTTATATTTGAGTCACTCTTACTGATACGCAAAAAATATTAATAGTTATTTATGTAAAAAATATGAGAAATAACAATTTACAACATATTTTTCTTACAATAATATTTATTGAAATTTATTAAAATCATAAATTTGTGTAATTCTAATAATTGCTTAGTGAATTTCACTCCTAAGATTGAATGAAGTGTTTATTAGAAGGAATTTGTTGTCATCACTCGGTTACAATACGCTAATTTATCAAATGATTGTTTTAATACATTGAAATTTATAAACCAACTTATTATGTACATTTGTTTTCTCTTCTTTTGTAAAACAATTGTAAGAGTCAACAATTGCCTTATAAAACGAATAGCATTTCTTTCTGTATATATAAGTCTGATCATGTTAATCTAATGTAGAACGTTCAAAGTGAACTTAATTAGTGTTGAGTAAAATAATACGTTAATTTCAGAACAAAGGTTGAAATAGAGTTTGTAATTTTTGTTCCCCATAACTCTACAAAATAAAATAAATAACGACTAGAAAAATCTAAAAGACTATATTGTACATACAATAAAAAGAATTTTAATAAAAACAATTTTTACAAAAATTGAGTGTAAAGATTTAACACGATACATAATAACAGAATAATAACAAAAATTAATTTTTATACTAACTCAACCTAACTAGATTTATTAATAAAAAATTTAATTATAAATAAATATTATTCCTTATAGCTTTTAACTTATACCGGTATACAATATTATTTATGTTTTTATGAATAATATTTAGTTACCACTTCCAAGGAAATGGTTGTTAATACGTTACAATAACAACTCTCAAAAATATAGAATAAAAACTAATTTTTACCCTATTACTTTTACAATAACAACTCTCAATAACAGCAGGTTACATAATCATGTAATTTTTATAATTTTTAAAAAATTTAAAAAAGTTATATATTAAAAT
>Ga0123340_1005370_pt1 | contig 12164 bp, 12 predicted proteins | sample SirMexnodulemix_FD_89961 | JGI IMG/M metagenome (GOLD analysis project Ga0123340, IMG submission 89961) | Root nodule microbial communities of legume samples collected from Mexico - Siratro Mexico nodule mix | ecosystem: Host-associated > Plants > Roots > Nodule | place: Mexico: Nepantla... | reverse complement strand
TATATATATATATATATAAATTGTTCAAATAATAAATAAATATTTTGTAATATATGCATTTATAAATATCTCAAACTCGATAGATATACACTAAATTTAATTAACACTTTTTAAGTTAACTCACATTTATATATAAAAACACAAGTTGTTACAATTTTCATCAATAAAATTTCTCACTTTTTGTCTGAATCTAGATGGTGCTTCTAACATCTATTTGGTGCTGTTTCTTTATCTTGATTAAAAAAATAAATAAAACAAATATCTTTATATAGTAATGATTTCAAGATTTGAGACACTCTTATTTCTATTCACATTTAAAAAAGTGACAATTGGAGCAAAATATTGATAATAATAAAAATTTTCATAAAATTGTTTATACAATTGATTACTTATAAAAAAATATTTTAGATATGATTTTAAATAGTTATTATAAAATAAAAAAAACTTACCATCAACAGTAATATACATATTAAATTCCTAATATTTCGATGCGTCACAAAATCTCAATTTAGTCATTATACATGAAAGTTTATAGAGTTGTTTATAAGTACAAATTTATTGATTTTGCTTTCGTTTTTTTTTACGTAACTGATTTTACTTTTTTTATTTATTTTAAGACTGTTGATGCATTTTCAGTTTGCCATATAAAATCTTCTTAATTTCATATTATATATTTTTAATTGAATTTATACATATAGTATTTCTAATTTTTATTAAGATTAATGTATTTTATTTATAAAATTCATGCTTACATGAACTAAACTAAAAATACATAAACAATAAGGAAAGAGATTAAACCAATAACACTAATTTATTCTAATATGAAAAATGTCTTCTCTAAACTATAGTAAAATTCTTAAAACATGGCAGATTCATTTAGTGGTGAATTTATAATTTATAAATGGTGTGGTAGTTTAAATTTTGATTTGAAATATTTAAATTTTGAACTGAATAAAACATAGATGGAAGTGTTTGGGCGCGGTTTGAAGTAGAAACCTTAAATGGAACAAATGGCGCACGTTGCCACTAACCGTCAAAACCGTCGAAAGTGCAAAGTGGGGGAGCAGCAATCCTCTGCATGGCGTCCACGTACGCCACCAAAGGGCATCTGAAATCAGGTAATGCCACGTCAGAAAGATGAGAAAAGAAAAAATCTTAAAGGAGGAAGTGCATGAGGAGGGAGGAGCGTGAGCACAGAGGAGCAAATGCCTGCATATCCATTTGAAAGATATAGAGTGGTGGGAGCAGAAGATTGAGGAAGAAGCATTGAAAATGGAAAGAGAGTTGGAGAGAGGGTATGTGAAGAAGGGGCCATGGAGTAGAGAGGAAGATGAAGTGCTTCAGAGACATGTGAGAAAGTATGGTCCAAGGGAGTGGAGCTCCATTCGATCCAAAGGCTTGTTGCCACGAACAGGAAAATCTTGCCGCCTTAGATGGGTTAACAAACTCAGACCAAACTTGAAGACGTAAGTTTACTTCTGATTCTTTCTTTGCATGCATGCATGCATGAATTCTTTGTTGTATTATCCCATGCATGACTCAGTATATAACAAAGTTATCTGTTTGTTTATCCTATGATCCATCCCACAATAGAATCTGACCCTGTGAGGGAAAACTATGAGGAAAATCAGATCCATTTTTCGATCAAAAGTCTTATGTAAAATCTTGGTTTTGCCCCTCTTTAAGTCCATTGTTAAAATCAAAAGTAAATTTGATTGCTACTTTGACAATGAGGATGGTGTAGGGGATACTCATGATGAAGTACGAAATTTGATTGTTTTGTTTTACGAGGAAAGTTTGGAATGTGTAGTGGATGCAAGTTTACGGCAGAAGAAGAGAGAGTGGTGATAGAATTACAGGCACAGTTTGGGAACAAGTGGGCCAAAATTGCAACGTATTTGCCAGGGAGAACGGACAATGATGTGAAGAACTTTTGGAGCAGTAGGAGAAAAAGGTTGGAGAGGATGTTGCAGAAGCCACCAACGTTAAAGCTGCAGAAAAACAAGGGAAAAACTCCTCTTACTCAAGTGCTCGTGGATAAGGTATGTATCTATCCACTGTCTAAAGAAAGAATGTAATACATAAATATAACATTTTGTTTTTCGTTTTCATTAGACCCTCCTAAGTTTGGGAGAGTCTTTACTACTAAAGTGGTCAGAAATCACACACATTCAATGTTTTGTAACCATTGGTTTTGCCTTGTATTATTACACTTGTTTCAGGGTCCTCCATGCAGTTCAAATCAGGTGGAGGAAAACCTTTCTTACGCTACTTCCTACATGGGAAACACCGATGTGTTCGAGATGATCAACCTTCCAGATTTGATAAAGCCAAACTATCAACAGTTGGAAAATGATTACTTCAGTGCAGTTGAGGTTGAGGCCACCTCACTTCACACAGTACCATCGTTTGAGTCTTCATCGGGGTATAACTTCCCTCTACTTCCTGAGCCACTAATAGACTTTCCAGTATTCCCAGAGTACCAGGACCTTGTTCCAGAGTCCTTTGATCCAAATTTTATTGATGGGTTCGAGGAGAAGAAATGTTCAGAATGTGTATGCAGCCAGAAGCTTGGGACTGGGTCGGTGCCAACTCTTGGATTGGAGGAAAATTCTCAAATTACAACTTCAAATGGCTTCTTTAAGGACTTCCCAAATGAGATTTTTGAGTACTTTGAACACAATCCAACCTCAACAGAACAATGAACTGATGTTATCTTTTGATTGGAGTGCTAACTGCTATGCCCTGTAATTGTTTTCCTCGTTTACATGTGCCTTCCTTTTGTGGTATACAGTCAAAACTAGATGTTTGCCTGTGTATGAACTTATATCAGGTTACTTGATTTAATCACGGAAAAACTCAAGCTGCACAATATCTAATTAGTCGAGGAACTTAATACTTGCACATTTCAGTGTTTCCCATACTTATTATATTTTGTAGATACTTCATTTTATCGACCAGAAACAAACAAAAAGCAAATAGAACCTATCTTAAGGCTATGTCTATACCACACATGACATGGAACAGTCTTAAGAATCTTTTCATTTTAAATTCAGTTGCAATATAAACAGAATAGCATTTAACTATCCTCTGGTATGCCCCCCCAAAAATCAGACACTTTATGTTACACTGAATTCTAAGATCCATAGAGTAAAAATAAATTATAAATCTCCAGTTTGGAAGGAAAAAAGAAAAATCTCGGTATTTACTTCCGCAGCTCCTCAAAAAACGTACTCCACCCCTTTCGCAGCATTCCAACAATCAGGGACAGTATTTATATGATCCATTTAACTACAGTGTACCAAATACGAATACAAGATTCTATACGTAAACTATAAACAACGATCACATATCACCAATCCACGCAAAAAGACCACAATAACAGAGAACATTAGTGACAATAATTTCTGCAATTATGGCTGTACAATAAGTTTGCTACTTTTACCCCCATATATGAAGAGGAATACCAACACAAATTTCTAACACACTCTTGAACACACTCTACAATTGATTGGATTTTATGGGAATTCACAAATTTTGATGGGTCCAACTACTCATTTTAACGATTCTCTTTCAGTAGTTCTCAACAAATTTTAACCAATCATAGAGTGTGTATTACAAAGAGTGTGTTATATAAGTGTCACTAACATTTCTCACGAATTAAAATGTCACTCCCTAAAAGCAAAATAAATCCAAAAACAGATACTCTTATCACTAGAACCGGACCAGTAATATCCAACATCTTTCTGCAGCTTGATGACTGTGAATAACTTCAAATGTAGCTTGTTAATAATGATCTTCTTGACCAGATTGGGGAAAAAAATATATTCCTAGACCAATATATCAAGTCAGCCAATAAATACAGGAAGAGGAGTAAAACAATTCATTTCCAGACTGTCTCATTTGCATCTGTGAAGATTGCATTATGATGCTCCACGAGCAACTGAATAACTTCAATTGCACCATAGTCTACTGGCGTGCCATCATCCAAAGGAATAGGAGATGATGCATCTATGGCTTCACCATCATCTGCAGCACACGAGACAAGAAATAAATGGCAATCTCCAATCAGTACTAATCTGATAAGTCTATAATCTGCACTAATTTTTGCAGATGGAGTTTAGTTCAATAGAAGTAAAATAATAAACTGCTAAACTGAATTTGGCACCCTCCTAGAAAACACTGCAGTAACTAGTGAGTAGAATGCGATGATCCATTTATCTTAGCACAGCATGGATACGATAAGATACAACAACTTTTTCGTATTTAGGATATGATATGTCACGGATTTGTTAAAAAAATTATGAAATATTTTATATAGATGTAGAATATTGATAGTTAAAGAGACAATGATCCTTTCTTATTAATTCATTAATTCATAAATACGGTCATCCCAGTTTACAAAAAGACATGTTATCATAACAAAAGAAATAAGTTTTTTTTTTTTTCTATATAATAATTCATCTTTTACTAACTATATTAATTAAAACATCTAAACAAAATTATTGACTGTACACAATAGTTTACCATTCAACAACATTGTTAAATTTCTATCAGATGTTAACGATACTATCCTTCTCTCATATGTTACAATCACCTATAAAAAACATAGTTTTTAAATTTAGTTCATCAAGAAATAATACTACCATTCATAGAAATTTAGGTTCTCCTCAAAGAATAAATGAAATAGTATATAATACTCTTCAAAGAATAAAAGAAGAATGTGACTGTTCAAGAGCTTTTAAGTCTGACTTTTTTGGATACTACTTAGAAGTATCTAACTTACATCCTTAAAAATCAAATGAAAAAGGATTGGATACCTTTTAGATGAGTTACCTAAAAGTATCCCAGAAGTATCTTAGAAAATATTTAAAAAATTAAGTAAGAAAAATATTTGGATACATTTTGGATACGTATCTGGAAGTATCCGAGGAGTATCAGTATCTGACATGGATATGTTAGTATCTGGGCTTCATAGTTTTCTAACAAAACATTTGCATGGGGAGGGGTGGGAGTCCAAAATGATTAGGAAGGTGAGAAAGTTTCAAACATAACCATGAAACATTGTCTAACACTCTGGGAATATTTGGGCTGACCAAACACGTTTATAACATTTTCAAAATTCATTATCCTTAATAAAAAAAGATTCCTAGAAATATAAGTCCAATGAACAAAAGAAGACCATGCATATGAACCGCCTCCTTAAGGTTTACAATGGTCTTCCTCAACTCCAACTCCTATTGAATCAGTTATCTTTTATGTGATCAACTCCTCTTATTAGGAGTTTTATTGGTCTTCCCCTCACATGGCTAAAAGTTTAAGTTTAGTTAAGATTTTTGCATATAGATCATTTTGACTTAGAAAATCCCCATTGTTTAATAAACTAGAATGATTTCATGTAATGCCCCACGTGATCACCAACCTTTTGGCCATAGTCAATAGTAAATAATATTTGAAGTCGAGTTGGTTATCTTAAAAAATTTACATGTTTTAGTAGAATTTTGCTTACCAGCAAGCATGTCCCAGGCAGTATATGAACCAGGTTGTGTATCCACACTCTTTTCGGAAGGACTTTTTGACATCTGATTCCAATATTGACGATAAAATTCAGGTCTGCTTTCCTTTTGCCACATAATAACAGGTGCCATTTCCATAGCTAGGCTCCGAGCATCCATCTGGAAAACATCAACAATCTTCAGCATGCTACTCTAATCCAATTTTTATACAGTAAAAAAAAAGTAACGACTACATGAATTTTCTTAGGGTCACCCAAGTGATGGGAAACTAATAATAGTACAGCACAGCACTATTGCAGGGACTGAGGAAAGCAGGTAATCAGAACAAAGCAAGCAAGTTATGCACCTAGGAAACAGTGATGTTTCCTTCTACTTTTATATTAAAAGGAGAATGTAGCGATATTGAAAGAAGAAATGATATTACAAGAGGAGAATTTTTCTAATAAATCCTTTTTATATTCTATCTCTTTTCTTTCTTGTCTTAATATTACAACAGGGTGCTCCAATTACAACATGAAAAATATTATTGATCAAACAATAAAATAAAAAACCAAACTTTAGAAGATCAAAAATAAGATTTGAAGGTAAGTTTCCTACCTTGTTGAGAAGTGACTTCTGGCTAACACGGAGTAGAAGTGCTGTTATAAACTCTAGAGTCATGTAGTTTACACTGGAAAGCCTCTTGAGTATGTTTCTCATGGAATATATACTGGACCGAGCACCTCTAATCTCATTATAAAGCTCTAAAGTGGTAAGTGGCTCAGGAAGGCTAGCAAGGTAATATTTCACAAGAGCTGCTACATCAACAGGATTTGTGCCTTCTGGTACTGAAGCAGTAGAATCTGCAATGCAATTACAGTAGCATGTATAATATCATCCAAGTATAAGCTCAAACATACCCATCAGTGAAAGAATGGTTGAATTACCTTGGTTGTATAGAGAAACCAACTGGTGAATAACCTTTTTATTCCCTTCAGATTTAAAAAGATATGGAGAGTTCAAACCTGCTTAAAAAAATAATGAAATTACTATTGGATCAAATGCTTTTAAAATAACTATTGGATCAAAACCAAACATGAAAAAAAATCTGGTCCATGGATGTGGAGTCTTACTCTAGAAATAGCTACCTGAAACTATAAGATAATCTGCACAATTGGCTAATATCCGAGGAATTGGTTTGCAGTAATCTTGCCTCTGCACAGTAACCTCAATTGGAACTCCAAATACTGGTGGGATCAAGATAAGTTAATAATTAAGCACCATTGTGCAGGCACTAGGCCGGCAGCAAATTTTAAATATGAAGTAAAAAGCTAAACAGAAACAAAGAATGCTATACTTCTATGTCTTAACAATCAAAAGTGTTACTGAAAAGGCATCAAAAAGGAATTCATCCCAAGATGCCTTGTGGGAATAATGGAACCTATTTTACATAGCCAACAAAAGACTGTGATGCATGAGAAAAACTGCTCTCTTTCTCCGTCATGTGGTTTGAGAAACTTACCATCAGTGCTTGCAACTCCCTGCAAAAGAAAATTACAGTATGAATAAATGCAAATCGCATACGGTAAAAAATAGGTCTACGATAGCCCAATGTCGTTTAACCTTTTGCCATCTTTCAATATCTGTCAAGATAGTCTTACTTTTTTGTGCTGTAATTTTTGCCACCTGAAATAAATCAACATGATGGAAAATCAGAGAAAGAAGAAAGTAAAGATTATGAGCAACAAACCGATGATATCGTGGCATGGGATTAGCAAGTAAGATATTTAAAGAAGGAAAAGATAGAAGAGAGAAAAACAAGACAAAGAAAATTCCAAAAATCCATTTGATTAATACCAAGTTCAGAATAACAGCTTAGAACAATCTACAACCAGACCAAAAGTTATCCAACATCCAACCGAAAGCATTATATAATCCACAATAGTCTTATCCATGATAAGACTTTTTTTCGTCTTTATTTGAAGTTGATATACTTAACATTTACCAAAATTACAAATTGTGCTCATTATGTTTCTTGTTTTGAAAAACTTGTGAACAAAATCATTTATCCCTTTCTCAAAAGTTACCAATCACAATCTAAAATCATGTACTCAACCAAAATTACCTCCTCAACCTTGGACTTTCCCACAACCACCTTATCCTTTGTCCCTGAGAAGCCTCTCCTCAGGAGCGTGCCAGTTGTAGCAGCCGCAGATATCAAGCGATCCTGCACAGCATGTCTCGTGGATGGCTGCTGGAGAAGTGCCCATCGACTCTTGACCATTGACCCCACTCGTCCAGCCACTTCAGACACATTACTCTTTGTATCCTTGGTGACCTCACCAACAAATGTTCCAGCTGATTCCTTGGCTTCTTTAAGCTTCACTCCTACACCAAACTCATATATGAACAATCAGAGAAAGGCTTAATTAAAGTAAAGAAAACGAATTAACCTTCTTTCATAAATTAAAATAAGCTTATGGAATTAATTTACACAAAATCTCAGGTACAAATTGTCCAAAAGTTGATTTTGAATTCATACTTTATCTACAAATATGAACAAAGTAAATAAGAAAGAGAAATTTAGTGAATGGTACCGGAGGAAGAAAGGAAACCAGCAGCCTTGTCTTGCCACTGGGGTGACATGATCGAAGGCATGGAGGACAGAGGTCAAGAACAAACTCAAAAATCGTTACTTGATCCTGCACGAGAACCCAGAAAAGACGAGTCAACAACGACAATTGACAAAATTCTAGTCATTAACAATCCCAAGACCTTCAGAAATATAATAAAGTTAGCTGGCAGCTTTCTGATCATCGATTTCCTCGAAAATTCAAACCCATAAAAAAAAAAGTAATTTTGCACGAGAGTGAAATCACAGCAACAACAACAGTGTGTGCAGTAGAAGCCAAGGAAGAGAATCGATCGACCCTCTACGGTTAGTCTACAGTGTCGAACAACGAAAAAGCAAAGAAGAGAATCTGATGGAAAAATGAAGGAATTGAAAAACCTATTTGTTACCGCAAGGAATTGAAGAGAAGAAAGGTGAAAACTTTTTGATGGTTTTGCGCCAAAGCTGAAAGAAAGAGAGAGAGAGAGAGAGAGAGAGAGAGAGAGATTGGAGTTATGAGAAAAGACGGCAGCAGATGACAAGACAGAGATATGGGAATTGGAAGGCGACTGCTCTGACTAAGTCCCAAGATTTACTCACCACCACCAAACTGATTTTGTCTTTCACTCTCTGTTTTTATTTTTATTTTCTCAAATAACAAACTAAATATTCAGTATTTTATTAAAAATTATAATTAATAATATTATCAGATATATAAATAATAATAACTACTGTGGCCAGAAAAATATTTTTTGAAAAAAATAATAAATAAGTACTAGCATGAGCTAAAGTATAAGGGGCCTGTGTTGTGTTACGTGTCTTTAACCAATAATTTAGGATCTGAAACAAAGATTGCATCTTTCCCTTTTGCAGAAGAAAATTGACAGAACATAGAACCTCATAGCAATTGCTTCTATAACGTCTGATTCTTCTTAAATTATTGTTTGAGTTTTGAGAAACACTTGAAGCACAATGGATGCCACTCACACCATGTTCTGTAACAATGATCTGGTTAACCCCCTAAGCTCAATGGGCATGCAAGTGGCCTGCATTCTTGTCGTGTCACATGTATTCAACGTTGTGTTTAGGACTGTCGGTCAACCTGGACCAATTGCACAGATTCTGGTAATGATCAATCACCAAGAACCTTAATTTTGTTAATGAATATTGAACAATGATATTTTGTTTTTGGGTTGGTATCAAAATTGACTCTTTTGTTGTTGCATTGTTGTTCAACAGGCTGGGTTGGCGCTGGGTCCAATGTCACACGTTGAGTATATAAAGGCTACATTTTTTCCGGCTAGTTCAATAAATTACTATGAAGTTGTGAGCTTCTTCTGTCGCATAAATTTCATGTTTTTGTTTGGGTTAGAGATGAATATGCACTACGCAATGCGGAATCTGCGTAGGGTCAGCTTAGTAGCCTGTGGTGGTGCCTTAATGGGTGGTGTTTTTGGTCTATCTGTGTCATTTTACTTGCATCAAGAGCTAAACACCATTGACAATGCCCCTTTATATTATTTTTCTATGATCATCATGCTAGTGGTGTCATACACAAGCTCCCCTATGGTGATTCGTTTGGCAGCAGAGTTGAGGTTTGCAGCATCAGACGTGGGGCGAATGGCGGTATCGTCTGCGTTGATCACAGAAATGGGGTGCTTGTTGCTCTTCAACGTGATTGTTAACTGGAGAAAACCAAATCACATTTCTTCTGGTTTAGGTTGCCTTGTAATCACTGCCGTGGTGGTTTACATAAACAGGTACTTGGCAGTTTGGTTAAACGCAAGAAATAGAAACCAGAAGTACCTCAAGGCTCCTGAGTTGTTACTCATTCTGTTCCTGCTTCTGACTAGCTCAATGATAATAGAGATTTGGGGTTACAACAGTATTATCAGTTGTTTCACCATTGGTTTGTTGTTCCCCAAGGAAGGGAAAACAGCTAGAACATTGCTGCACAAACTTGGTTATTCTATTTACAACTTTGTGCTTCCAGTATATTTTGGCTACTTAGGCTTGCAGTGTGACCTGATAAATGTCTTCAGGAGCTTGCAGCGTGTGGCCAATATGGCCATATTGATATTGTTGAGCATTGGAAGCAAGCTTGGGGGAACCCTTATAGTTTCCCGCTACCTCAAAATCCCCACAAGTGAAGGAATTTTTCTTGGCTTCATATTGAACACTAGAGGTTATGCCGATCTTCTATTCATTGGTGCAGCAGCAAAGCAAGTAATTGTAAGTATATTTCCTGACTTGGTTGAATTATAACCTGTTTGGATTAAAAGATGAAATGAACTGAGGTTATGGATTAATCTAACATCGACACATGAACTTAAATTTATAGAAGCTCTTTTCATTCAACAAGCTTAAAAGTTAAGTCAAGTAAGTTGATTTGATATATGGAAAAACTCAATGCGTTGTACCTTCCTATCTTTCCCTCTTTGCCAAGGACTTTATCCATTAATCAGAATTGAAATCGTCTCAAATTTGCAAACTAATTCAATGGTTCTTGTGTTGATTCACAGACTTTCGATTCAGAAGCGTACAATGTTCTGTTGGTATCAATAGTACTTAACACAATAATATCAGGAATAATTGTGGCTTTTCTAGTGAGAGGGGAAGACAAAATGTTTGCAAACAACCACACTGCAATTGAACCACAACAAATGGAAGACGAGCTCCGAATTCTGGCTTGTGTATATGACCCTCGTCAGGTATCTGCCATACTTGCCACAGTGCTAGCAATACATGGCTCGAGAGCATCACCGTCTACCACTTACTTAATGCACCTAATAGAGCTTGTGAAGAAGATCAAGTCCAACCTGTTGTACCACGAGAAAGAAAATGCTGACCTTAGCGACGATGAGGACTATGGGGGCAATGATGTGGTGGAAATCAACAACTCTTTGGATACCTTCACTGCAGAAACAAAGATTCTAGTCCACCAAAGAAGGGCAGTGTCTTCTTTCCCATCATTGTATGAAGATGTGTGCAATGAAGCAGAAGATCTCCAAGTGTCAATTGTGCTACTCCCCTTCCACAAGCACCAACGCATTGATGGGAAATTGGAAAGTGGAAAAGAGGGTATAAGGATCACCAATCAGAAGGTGCTGAGACACGCCCCTTGTTCAGTTGGTGTCATAGTGGAAAGAGGCCTTGCAAGGGTACCTGGCTTCTCACAACTAGTAGCATCTGAAGGCATACAAAATGTTGCAACACTTTTCTTCGGTGGCCCTGATGACCGTGAGGCTATTGCATGGAGCCTACGCATTTCGGGAAGTCCACGTGTGAACTTGACGATCATAAGATTTTTGCTGAGTTCTTCATCACAGAACGAACAGATAGAGAGTGGACAGTCAGAGGAAAAGGAAATTTTGATGTCACTGTCAGGGGAGGAGACTGTGAATGAGATTGACAACACCTTCATGGTTGACTTCTACAACAGGTACGTGACTTCAGGCCAAATAGGGTACGTGGAGAAGTTTGTGAGGCATGGAGCAGAAACAGTGGATTCTTTGAAAGAGATAGGGGACATGTATTCTTTGTTTATAGTAGGAAAAGGTGGTAGAGGACAGAGTTCACTAACAATTGGTATGAGTGATTGGGAAGAGTGTCCAGAACTGGGAACAGTTGGTGATGTCTTGGCCTCTTCAGACTTTGATATTCATGGCTCAGTTTTGATTGTTCAACAACATAGAGATGCCAAGAAAGGGATATTGCATGATTAGGTAGGTATTCAAGTACAATGAAGTTGAACTTGTTCTTGTACTTAGCTTTATGAACATATATACAGTGTACATTTGGAACAGTTTTTGCTTTTCAACAATGTACTTAGAGAAAAAAATGTTCAGAACATTTTTCAAGGACTTTGTACATTTTAACTTAATTTTGTATATCTAGTCGGTTAAAAAGGAACATTTTAGAACACAACATCCTTGTTTATTTTTCCAAGGATACAAAATCAAAGAATGCTTATTTAAGTGATGGGAGAACCAAAGGAAGAGAAAAGAAGAGATTTTGGTTTCTTCCCACCAATTGTATTTCCTTAAACTTCCCATCTC
>Ga0123340_1005354_pt1 | contig 12182 bp, 7 predicted proteins | sample SirMexnodulemix_FD_89961 | JGI IMG/M metagenome (GOLD analysis project Ga0123340, IMG submission 89961) | Root nodule microbial communities of legume samples collected from Mexico - Siratro Mexico nodule mix | ecosystem: Host-associated > Plants > Roots > Nodule | place: Mexico: Nepantla... | reverse complement strand
ATATATATATATATATATATATATATATATTATATTGGTGAATAATTAAATGAAGATTTGTAAACATTACTCTCAAATCAAAATATAAAACTTATTGAAAAAAACTAAATTTGTTAAAAGATACTTTAATGATGTCGATGTAAAGAAATAATTAAATATATAGTTTACCGCATGTTGGTTATTTTTTTTTAACATTTTAAAAAACATATTGTGAACATAAAAAATCATTACATAACCTTTTCTACTCTCTTTAATGGACTATTTTATGAATTTTCTAAAATATTTTTAAACTCTGTTCAAATATATTTTTTAGAATTAACACATTCTTTTAAATATAAAACTCACATCATATAGAGGACTCTGTTGATTTTTTAATATATCCAAACTAATACCTCAGTAGCACAATTAGACTGGAGCTGCAAAACTAATTAATTGATATCAAGATAAATATTTAGAACCTCAAATTTACTATTTGAATGAAACATGCAAGACACTAATCGTATAGTTGATGCTTTATTTCGACAATCTTCCTTAAATTGGAGAGTGAATTTGAACATGCCTCAAAATATGGGATACATTTATCTAATACACAAGATGGAAAAAGAACCTAAGTGACACTTGTTAGATGTTTCAAAATTGTTTTCCAGTGAGAGTTCTGGCTCAAGAATTCACCCTCTCCTTCCTATGGAGTATCATCATGACTGCAATCCAACGAAGACATGAAACCAGTAATCATTTATTCTTCAATAAGAAATTAAAAAATAAATAAATAAAGTGACTAATTGAATATAACTTAAAACAACATTTGATCTAACTGAATAATGTTTTACCATATCCAATTTCAATTCAAGTTAAACATGAGAACACTCCACAAATTTGTTTAGTTTCTCCATACACAGTCTAAATGTTTTGTTTGGTTTAGAAAAAAGAAAAATGAAAAATGGTGAAATAATTCGAGTTATTTGGTAAGAAATAAAGAAAAAAATAAAAAGTAAAATAAAAAGACGTAAATGTCAATAAATAAGAGATTCATAAGAAAAGAAAAACCACCAAAAGTTAAAATGGAGATGCAGGGGATCGAACCCTGTACCTCCCGCATGCAAAGCGAGCGCTCTACCATTTGAGCTACATCCCCCATTGAAATTTATATTCAACAACATGTTTTTGTACGTTATTGAACAGACTCAATTCCTTTTGTTTAAAATTGAATGTGATATATAATTAAATGTTTGTATTTTAATAGTTTAATAAAAAAATTGGCATGAAATATTTTATCTAATGCAAAAGTTACCAAAGAATTCTTCACTCAAATTTAATTATAGATAAGAATGAATTCGTCATCATGGAATTAAAATATGAATTATGACACCCTTTATCACATTGTCATACTACTTTTTCATTATATTCAATAATCATTTTGTTTGAATTTTTTTTCTACCGTAAATTGATAAACATATAATTCATGTTAATTTATATTTAAAATATATGTTAAATAAAAGAATGTAAAATAACAAAGATCTAGTTAGAGTTAAGAACATCTTTATCGGTGATTCTAATGAGTTCTATAACTTCAAGAAACTAAATCTTAAAAAATATCTATCTCTAAATAAATTTTACATTACGTACTCAGTTATTTAATTTAAGAAAGTTTTCTTATATAAGAAAGTATTCTTTCTAGAAAAAACACAAATTTTAAATAAAGATAAACAAATTCTGAAGAGAAATTTATTTAAATTATAATTAAAGAAAAAAAAGAGTTTTTTTTTATTATTATAAAAGTTTTTTACTATTAAAAAATTAGAAAAATAATATGAGTTTTTCTAAAAATGATCTCTTAAAAATTTCACTTTTATACATATAAACATCATAATACCTTATGTTTGAAAAACTCAAAATGTTCTATTTGTTGTTTCTGGCTTATCTCAGTGAACACAGAGTCTCGTTGAACAAGAATAGTAAACTATAATAAAATTGATTATTTGGACAATGTTAATGAGAATTGAGTATTTAGATAAAAGTTTGTCTAGGTTGCACCCTCTATAATTGAAATTGAGTATCTATAATTGTAAGTGAATTGCAAAGAGCATTTTGCAAGAATGGTAAAAAATGAAATCAACGACACACTACAATTAAAATGTCTCAATTAAATACAAATTCAATCTATCAATTGAATGGAAATCATGGATTTACCAAATAACAATATCACTAAACAAAACATAATATCCACAATAATGAGAAAAGTGACACTTCAGGTCTTTGAAGAAGGCAAAATTGTATGACAACCTAACGATTTGAGTGTAATGGAGGTCGTCTCAAGTATCACAAGATGAATCACACAACTTCATTCAAATTTAAACGAAGTACTGTTATCTTTTCACAATTTCTTTAATCAGAAATTATACTTATTTGAAACTGAATTATTTATTTACATAATAATTATTTTTTATCCATTTTATAATGAACGAGTAAAATTGCACTAATATAAGAAAACACTGATTATATTCATAAGAGATTAATTGAATTTTCTGATACAAATGCAAGACCTTTCAAAAACGATGTTTTTGCTTAACTTGAACATACAAACTAAAATGTGATATACATCATCAAAAATCACTAAATGAAAGAGAAAATATTTATTTGTGTACATTCTCTAAATTATATATCCATATTAATTATACAATTGCAAGCTAGCTAGTAAAATTTTAACATGATAAAGTCATTACAAAATCACGTGTCTATCACATCCTAAAATATTAAATAAACTAACACACATTTTAAACACAGCCTTCTGAATCTTGCTTTAAACATGGCCTTCCCATGTAGGCGACAGGTTCACCCTTCAAACATCCCAATAACTAATTTTTCTTGTCTCTATGATCTCCGGGAGACCCTGAAGCGCTTTTGGGGCTAGCAAGTGGCAAAGGTGGCTGAAGACACATCAAACTTCCTGCTTGTGAATTAGCTTGCGATTTGTTCAAGAAGCTTGAAGCACATCCATTCACTTTTGAAGATGATGGAAACAATTCACCCCATTTTATTTTTTGACTCAGATTTTCTGCAGCACCTTGGTTTCCCTGACTGTTTCCCGAGCCAATAATTGAAGTAAGTGCCGCTGCCAAAGCTGACTGAAAATTAGGGTCTGCTGTGATTGCTTTTGTTGCTGCAGCTATGGTGTCTGGCAGAGAATGTTGTGCTGGAGGGATTGGATTGTCGTTCCTTTGCATGAAGGAACTGTACATGTTCTCCATTGGTTGTTGTCTTCCAAGGTTTATGTTGCCAAGGACATTCACATTCACATTCGCATTCCTGTTGTTATTATATGGTTGAGTGTTGTAGCTGAAGAACCCGTTGCTCCAAGAAGTTGCATTGGATTCGGAGGAACCGAAGCTTAGGCTGGTGGAAGGAGGGTACCTTTGAGGGTTGTAGTTTGAATTTGAAGTGAATTTGGCAAAAGGGGCTGAAGAGGAAGTGAGGTCGAGAGTGATGGTGGGGTGTGAAGGTGAAGATGAGAGTGCAGGATGGGAAAGATAGTATTGTTTTGATTGGGAAGCATCTGATAGAGAAAAGTTGATTCCATGAAGACCTGCAGCAGTGGTGGTGATGTTTGGGGAAGGTCTTGATCCTGAGTGTGAGGTTGATGATCCAGACAATAGCATGGAAGCAGCTGCAGAAGTGGTGGAAGCCATGGCTGTTGCTGAGAGAGGAAGAGGGTGGTTGTGAATTCCTTCGTAGGTGGTGATCAATATGGACATGTCTTGAGCACATCTTTGCACCTGAAGTGTTGAGGAACAGTTAGGGCAATATATAGGGTAATATATATATATATATAATTGATACCTCATAAGAGTATGTATATACCTGCTTTCTTACTGGGCATGATGGTGCAACTGTGCAACGATAGTAAGCTCGAGGACAAGGGTTTCCCTTTGAAATCTTCTGTCCATACTTTCTCCATTGACATCCATCATTCAACTGTTTCAACCAAAGAATAACATTTTTTTCATTAAAAACTTTGATAAAACACAAAAAGGTTGCATGGAATGAGCAATGATAAGAGGTATGTATTTACAGTTGAGGTGTCACATCTTGCTCTCACACACACTCTTGCCTTCTTTGCAGGGTTTTGTTGGGAAAACTCAACCTCTCCACCATCTCTGTGTGTCTTGTGTCCCTTGCTTGCTGCCCAACTCTCTCCAGCAGCTTCTTCCTTTGGCACTTCTTCAACACTGTTGGTAGGGCTTGGATTTGCCACATGTTCAGTTGTGCTTCCAGATTTTGATGTTTCAAATTTGCACTCCAATCCAAGGGACAACCCTTCTTCTTCTTCTTTCAATGTTTTAGGGACTTTACCTTTCTCGTTGTTTCTTGGAACTGGAATTCTTCCAAGGCTCAGGGAAACTAGTTCTGCTTCCTCCATCGTTTCTTCATCATTGTTCGGTTTAGCAGAACAATCTTTTGTCTCTTGTTCAACTATGCTGTGGAATTGCATTTGCAGTGTTCGGTAATCATTTAGTATTCGGTTCAAACGCGTCTTTAATCTTTGGTTTTCTTCTATAACTTCACCCATTTCGGCTTTTGCACTTTGAAGTTCATCAACCTGCAACCATGCATAATCATACTAAAATTTAGTGACCGTTAAAAAATGTTCATATCACATATAGTATCTTAAATTTCGGGCATTTTTTAAGAAAATGTTCATTTTTCTTTCTTTCTAAATTTATAGGAACTGTCACATTAGCCCCAAAATTGAGAGAATTAAAAAAAAAATAATAATCTGAAAGAATAATTCCCTAATAATGGCATTAATTCAAAACTAGAAAAAAAAAATTACGTGTACAAGGTTATTAATATTAACATATACCCAGATATTAAAATAACAGTGACTAACTAATTTAGAGTCTTAACATCTCAAGCACTTAGTAACCATTATGCTAGTTTTGGAAACTAATTGTGAAAATAATTACAACTTAAAAAAAAATAATGTGACAATCTTTCCTACTTTTAGGATTAAAAATTTCTTTAATCTTTATAATTCTTTTAAACTCGTTTTATTCACGCAATCAAATTCGTAGCTGGGGAGAGTTTCTCTTAGCATTTGCATTTTCCCTTTTTTCTCCATGACTCATTTTGACTTTCAATATAACTCATTCATGAGTTGTGAATAACGTGTATAAAAGAAAGAGACGGGAACACGTTATTCAAAATGAAAGGACATGATCGTCTTTTCATAAGAGTAACCCAAATGAATTGCTAGCTTCTGGTTAAACTCAAACGAGTAGAAACTATGAATATAATTTATTTTCCTTAAAAATTATACCTAGAGTCTGAGAAATTAAAAATAAAAAATAATAAAATGAATATTATAGTTATTGAAAAATCTAACCTCTTCCTTTTTTGATAGGCAAGAAGCATTTGGCCCAGCCTCCACAGTGGATCTTTCGGGAGTAGCCATGGATGGTTCCTGTAAACATCCCAAACCATTAAAAACTCAATATGCATACACAAAAATGCAATTTAATTTCTCATAATTTTTCCTTTGGAACCAAGTATCTAACTAGGGTTACCAAGGCTTATATATATATAGTTCATTTACCCTTTTCCTTATTCTTAACAAAAATATAAATTTGGAAATACTGCATTCTATGGTGGTGGAACTTAGAATTCAACTACATGAAATAATTGGCAAAGTGTATTTAATGATGATGAACTGAGATCTAAAGAATTTTTGCCCTTCTTTTGATACAAGAAGAAACTGAGAATCTTTCCGTTTTGCATGTGCAATGAATTGTCATATTTTAGATATCAATAACATGATTGCTAGCTTTCCGGCACATGCATGAGTCAACTTAAAAACGCCGAATTATATACGTGCATGGACACGAGTTCAATGTTCATTAAACCAAACAATTATTAAATATTAGTGTATGTATTAAGGTTATAATAGCACTTTGCTGAACCAGATCGATTGAGTATTAAGTTATATAGTGCATGTCATGTAAAGACAAAACAGAAGAAAGTATATGTAGAAACTTATTCTATGTATATCTCTAATAAAATAAAGATCACTATAGATCTCTGCAAGTATATAGAGTCTCAAATTATTGGAACATCTTATAAGATAAATAAACTGCTTTAAATGCAACCTCAAATGCGTATTTTATGTTTCTAATTTGATAAACCATGTTCCTTTTAGTGTATTAAAATCATATCGTCAATAGAGTGAAACCAAAGAACAAATGAAAGAGAAATACTATATGCCCATAACGAATTATCTAACGATATTATAAATGAATACAAGATGCAGTTTAGTATATTAAGCCATTAAATCACAACAAGGATTTATAATCTTCCATCAAAACTTCTTATTTTTCAATATACTTGACATAAGCCCAATTCAAGAATTTCAACAATTACTAGTTTTTATTTGAAGATATAATAATTGAACATAAATACACAAAACCCTTGCTTAAATATTTAAAACTGAATTAATTTTAACTATATTACATAAATAAAAAATTAAAAGGTTTGAACCGATTATCCGAGTGCTAACAATAAGATTGATTGCAGGTGTTGAGAAAAAAAAAAAAAGAATTTCGAGATCAGAACAGTTTGATTGTTCTTTTTAACCTTTTGACTAATTAACAAATCAAACACACAGAACCCTGATTCAAGATACAGAAAGAAGGACATATATATTTGTGAAGTTACCACATACTATTAGATAATAGCATAGAATTAATTTTCACCTGCAGAACAATCTCTTGTTCACGACGATGTTCTTCATCTCCAAGACTGGATTCAGTTCTCTTCTCTTTCTTGACTTCATGACCAGATCTTTCTGAAGCAAACTCCATATTGAGAAAAAAGAACTGTTCTTTCTTTCTTTGTTTCTGCGTTGGGTCCGCAAACATGGTCCCTCTTCGGATGTTAATATAGAGAGAGGACCTGCATGAAGTATTTGACTATTGAAAATAATAGCAAATAAATTGAAAAAAAAAAAAAGAAGAATGAGTAATTGGAGCTGGAGGTAGCCAACACGGATACACACGTACAACTAAAATGTCAAACCTAGACCAATCCAGTTGCACTAAAAGAAAACATTGGACGAGTAAAGTATTGTTTCAATGTGGAGAATATATGTATATAATAAGTGGAAGAATTCAACTTCAACGTTTGAGAAAAATGTCAGAGAAAGTGAAAGAGGGGTTGAAGCCGCAATGGTCGGACACCGCCTACTATACAAGTGGCATCGTTGAACTTTTGAGCATTGCAAGAGTCACATGGGGCCGAATTGCCTTTCACATGGTCAAACTTTTGCCACTCCTCATCACCAATCTAACCCTTTCTTTTTCACCACATTTCTTGTACTCCAAATCTCCTACTTTACACCAAAAAATACTAATTATTGAATCGAACATTTATTAAATTATAGCCATTAATAAAGACGTAACTCTTTTTACTCGTCAGTCACTCATAATTCATGCCATCCACAACACAATTGATATCAGTTTTGGTAGATCAAGATTAATGGTCTTGTCGTAGAAAATCTCAAGTTTCATATTACCATGAGATAGTTCTAAAGGTAAAAGCCACGACGGAGTCACCGGTTTCAAAATCAACCATACTTCAAATTGAATGATTATCAGTTTGTTGTTAATAAATATCTGGCAGAGAGGGAAGACTCCATACATGAAACAAATCATCCGAGACTCGTTATATGTGCTGACTTTAAACCTAATTAAATAATACCAACTCTTAAACTTTTCTACTACCAACACCACGCTATCTCCTTATACTTTTCTCTTTTTGGGTTATATATATCTGTTCCCTTCGTTTTACTTTGTCTTTTCTGGCAAAGAGTGCAATACACGTCAAGATATAGAGAGAGCATTGATCTAGGGTTGTAGGAGAATAACGCTTCTGATTGGTGCATGTTAAGGATAGATATCTAGGGTTTCAAAGCACCAGCTTGTTTATGCATACCTTATACTATATATGACATAAACTGGGATACACTCATAATTAAAAAGTCAAATGAAAAAAAATAAGCAAAGTTGTTGATTATTATTTTTTATTATATATAAATATAATAACATGGATACTTTTATAATTATATCTATTTTAAAATATTAACTACATTATTAATCTATTAAAAATTAATGAATATATATACGATAAATAATACACTACTTTTTAAATAAGATTACAAATGCAAATCATTAGTTTTATTGGCTGCTAGTAATTATGATACTCTGCTAATCATATTTTTTTTGGAAAAGAAAAATGTTAATTATGTTAAAAATCCACTATATCAATTGAGACAATTATCATTATCTTAAAAGTGATTTTAAGCATACTTGCATATATTCCGAAATTTGGTTTAAAGTCTCCAACAGTATCCAAATCTATATATTTGAGAATATACGAAAAACTAGTATTAGGAAAAGATAATATTACTAGTGTCTTAAATTTCAAGTTGTCAATCCCTTAAACAATGTTAGTAAACATGTCTACTTGATAAAGTTTAATAATAACAATTATTTCTCAAACAAATTATAATCAAATCATTATAAAGTGAAAGTTGATAAAGTCGATTTCAATACAACTATTTAAAAATTTAAAATATTAATAAAGAAATAGAAAATAAAAGAAAAACCGTTAAAGAAAAAAAATAGAGTACCCGTGATTTTTTATCTGAAAAAGAAAATAATTCTAATATCTTCACAATGAAAACTATAGACACAAAAATAAAAACACTTAAAGAAAAAATACATTTTTTTTCACAATAGCTTTAAAAATAAAATATTTTTTCACAATAGCTTTAAAAATAAAATATTTTTTTAAATACAGAAAGGAAAAAACACTTAAACGCAGTTATTTTCTATAACATAACGTTAAGTAAAAATAATTGTCCATATATATGGATAAAAATTTGAAATTATATAACTAGAAGTTCTACATTTAATTCTTGTTTCATTCTAAAATTTTATCTCATTGAAACTTTTTTTTCTGAATTGTCTTCAACTTTGAAAAAGATGTTGACTATCATTGTTTTGTCATATTATATCCTTGGAAAGATTGATCAATTCTTAAGTTTGTATGTATGCTATTCTTTACCTGGATTTCCGTCTTTTGCTTCTCCTTTCTGATGTTACTTGTATAGGGATTGGTAGTTGTTAGAGTATTTCGATTTGATTTTGAATTTCTAAGGTGTTAATGAAAGCTTAGGAATATTTCAACCTAGTTAAGGGAAGTTAATACTTTACATATATAATCAATGGTTTGAGATTGTTATAATGTATAAGAAGATTGTGATTTTGTAATTTACTTATATAGAGGTGCAAATATAAATAATTTACATGTGTGAATTAGGAAATATGATAATTATATTAGAGATTAATGTTGTTTTAAAACATGATAAAATCCAAGCGTTTTATGCTTTATCTATTTGTACTAGCATTGGTTGTTTCACAATCTCTGTGAAAACACTTTTAAAAACCTCTTTCAATGAGTATATATTCATTCCTAGACCCTATATTAATGACTGTCTATTAACAATCGTTTTAAAAAAAATATTGTAAAATATATTTAAGTTCTATTCGACCTTTTATTCCAAAGCTAACATGGTTGTTTTCAAAGAAATCACTTACAACACATTAAACATACAAACTATAATTCAAACCTAAGACCAAATACAAGATCAACAACTTAAACACTTACATAATTATGGTTGGAAACATCTAATCATCAAGTTTGGTATTAAATTTTTAAACTTCAAGCTTCTATATCATCACTTTGTAGAATGAGTTACAAAGAGACTTCACACTTAAGTTAGATGAGATATTGATAAACAATAAATGTGTAATTGATAAACTATACATATCTTGAAAATATTCACTCATTTATAAATTTTACTTGAATGACTTTAACTAAGTGTTCATCACAATCTTAATTAATGGAGGATCATCTACAAAACAACATATTGGACCTATAATAAAATATATGACTAAGAAGATAGAAAAAGGTGAAGCCTTGAAGAAGATCGTACTACTTTAAAAATTAAAAATACTAAGATTTTTTATTTATTTTTATTTTTGTACAAATTGTATAAGTATACATTTTTTTTAATTTGTAGGATTTTGTAGATATATGTGTAGACTAGCTTTGAACTTCTATTAGGCATCGAATTAGACCTTGTATGAATGACTACTCCAAAGAAAAGAAAATGTCTAAGTCATTAAAGAAAGTATGAAAAAAGAGCTTAGAACCTCAATGCGCAATCACTTAGAAATGTTGCTTTTAGGCTTATTTAAGCACTAATCTACCTTGGATGTGTCACCCTTATAGTTTAAGTCTTATATCTTTTGTAACTTAGGTACAAGAAAAACTATATATCTATAAAAAGAATCACTAATCTCTTATAAAACTTTTGATTGAATGAGTTTTGATTTATTATTTTGAAAATAACTTTATTATTCTTAATATCATTAAATAAGTATTTTTCTTATTTTTTTTTCAAGAAATCTTCCTGGAAAAGGATCTCAAACTAAATTTCTAATTTTTCTAATTTTATAAATTTAAAAATTTCTATTTTTCTCTTAAAATCTTCTACTACGAAAATGAGAGAAAGGTTTCATCGTTAATACCTAATTAGCAAACAATCACTAGATTCTCCTTTTCAGATTATGAAAAACTAGATTATTTGTCCAAACATATATTAATATAATATCAAAGAAACGTATAAACCATATAGGATTGTAATTTGATATTGACTACAATTTATATAAAATATGCTGAACCTTATATGATGAAGTTTATCCATGTTACAAGTCAACGTCAACTTGCATATCTTGTTACTAAAGTTCTACCTTGTACTTTGTTTTATATGTTTTGGTTAACGTATTTAGCTTATAAAATTGTGTTAGTCCCCAAAAATTTCATATGAACGATTAAACAAATAAATAAACTCAATATGAAGCTTTACATAATTACTCTATTAGTTAAATTACGTATGAAATTAAATTTTATGTGGCATGTGTCAGATATTTATTAAAGATAAGAACGTCACATGCAGTTTTGTATTAATGGCATAGAAAATGAGAATGGCACGATATAGGTTTGAAAGTGTTAAACTTTCGTCTAAATTTATCTAACTTACAAGGTTACCCACTTGTAAGCTTTGGACTTCATATGAACACTGTATATATAAATACACCTCTTTTTTTCTGTTAAATTAAATTATAATAAGGTAAGGATCAACTCCGTTGACGTCCAATAATTTTCCTTCGTCAACTTTGTTAAAAATATCACTTGACATCGGTAGAGAAAAGATAAATTAAAAAATTGTCCATATACTACTTACACTATATATTTTTTTTGTTTTTAGTATTACAGTATTTATCATTGCATAAAAATACTTTTGTGTACAAATAAAAAATAATAAAAATACGTTATTTTATGTTCGTGTAAATTTATTTATTGATTCAATGACTGTATTCTGAAAACGCTTTTAATTTAATAAATTATTTCAATTATTTTTAATTAATTTTTTACTAAAAATTTATTTGTTTTGACTGTTACTTAAATTTGACAAGATTGCAGTAATTGTCTCATCTAAAAAGAAATGAAAGAAAATCGTTTTTTTTTAAGATTTTAGAAGAATAAAAGAGGAAAGACCTCTTTTTTTTTAATAAGGCAGAAATTTCTCTTTATCCAATTTTTCTACCTCCAATATTAAAGATTTAGAAAAAAAAAAAAACAGATGTTTTAAAATAATTCAAATATTAATAAAGTAACTTCATTTATTTGAAATTATAAATTCCTTTCTTATCTTAAAAATCAAATAAGTAAAAGATTATTTTTCACATTAAAAACATTATAAGAAAATAGATTTTTAGAATCAACCAGAAACAAATGCAAAGCAAAGAAAACAAATGCAACTCTCTGAAACAAGGGTTGTTATGAAACTAGAAAAAGAGGCAAATCAGTCTATTCTTATATTCAAAACAATATTCGATTGTTTAGTTACAATTCAAATAATATTGAATTTTAATTAGAAGTAACTGGAATGCAAGTTGATTAAGAACTGATCATAATTTTGCTTAGCATAATTTTAATTAACAGATAAATTAATATGAAATCATCAAAGTTTAAACTTCTCTTTAAAATCAACACTCTTATAT
>Ga0123340_1005346_pt1 | contig 12188 bp, 4 predicted proteins | sample SirMexnodulemix_FD_89961 | JGI IMG/M metagenome (GOLD analysis project Ga0123340, IMG submission 89961) | Root nodule microbial communities of legume samples collected from Mexico - Siratro Mexico nodule mix | ecosystem: Host-associated > Plants > Roots > Nodule | place: Mexico: Nepantla... | reverse complement strand
GTATTTATGAAATGATGATTTTAAGTAGTGTTAAATTGTATAATAATTTTTATGAATTTTAAAGTATTAAATTTGTTTATTTGTGTTTCAAAATCACAAATGTCAAATAAAATTAAACAAATACTAGTCAAAATTGATGTGTTATTTATGTAACAATTTATACATTATTATTATGTCTATCTATTGTATATGAATAATATTTCTTTAAATTTTAAAAATTATATAATCATGAATAAATTTGTTGAGTAAAAACATTCCCAAAAACCGTATTTTTTAAATAATTTCATTCAATGATAGAACGACAAAATTCAGACATAATATTTCAAGGGTACCCTGTACTGTTTATCAATCAATGTTAAAGTTTCACCTTAATAACTCGTAAAAAAATTTACATAATAAATATCCATAAAGTAAAAAATTTCAATGAAAAATAGTATACAAACAATGTTTAACTTTTGTTATAATCAAAAGCACTCATATCTATAAAAATTAATATTCTTATTGTTTCTAACATCAGTGTTAAAGTCAAGGAGATGGCTGAAAGCATATGATTCCTGTTCCCAAAACAAAGAATTTATTGGAGCAAGAATATTAAACTTAAAAGTTTAAATAGAGCCTCATACCACTAATGCTAGAAAGAAAAAAAATAAAGCAAAAGGAAATAAAAAATATTAAAAAAGATTAATTGATTGGAAATAAATAAGTTGAAAGAATATTATTTAATTAGTAAGAAAGGAATAGGAAAAAATATATTATTTTCTTTATTATAAATAATAAATATGATTCCTGTTCACAAAACAAAGAATTTATTGGAGTAAGAATATTAAACTTAAAAGTTTAAATAGAACCTCATGCCACTAATGCTAGAAAGAAAATAAATAAAGCGAAAGGAAGACAATAGAAAAAAGAGAAATAGTAAAAAAATATTAATTAAATGGAAATAAATAAGTAGAAAGAATATAATTTATTAGCAAGAAAGGAGTAGGAAAAAAAGATTAGTTTATTTATGATTATAACTTTATTTGTTATCATATTAAAAACAAAGAAAAGCACATTATATCATAATTGACTATATTTAGTAAAAAAATTAAATTAATTTAATTTTGACAGCATCTAAACCACCATCATGGCATCATTTATCTTAATTTCCATCTTAGGAAGCTTTGAATACAAAGGAAGCAAAAACAAAGCATTACTATAAAGTAGCCTTCTAGAATCATCTTCATGCCATCAACTTTTGCACTTGCCCAAACCAATTCCTTTTGTCAACCTTGCGTTTTTCAGACGAAATTTATCATTTATTTATACATTTCTCCTATGGATTAGATTCACTCACATCATTTTTTTATTTTTCAAAATAGAATTTTAAATCACTGATAAAATCATAATTAATATTAAAAAAGAGAGAACGCATATTAAGATATTAAAATGCATACAAACACAATATTTTACATTTTTAAACACATTCTCACGACTTCAAATATATGTTTTTTTTTTCAATTTTGGCTGGTGTTATTAAGATATTTCTCAACACTAAATCTGTTATTTATTTTTTTTATTTTTCTCATTGTTTTAAATTTTTTTATTCTTTTTATTATAATCATGTTTAACAAAACTAGCTAAAAACTGAAAAGAGAGTTGAACATCAAAAGGTGGTAGTAGGTAAAAGCTGTTAAGTTAGTTTATTAAATATTTAGTAAAATTATTAGTTAAAGTTATTTAGATGCATTTTTTTTACCGGAGCACGTGGGCACATGAAAAATCATTGTTTTGAAATGGCTAAACGTATTATGAGTCTATGATTCCTCCATTAATTTTCTACAAGAAACCAAAACCAACTTCACGATGATGAGTTAAGCAAAAAAGTCAAAAACAAAGTTGCATGAATGATGAAGAAAAAACAGCGACAAGCAGAAGGGTCTCTCTTCCTCTGCGCAGCAACGTGGTGCCAAAACGAAGGTTGTCGTGAGTGTGAAGTGTGAAAGAAGATGGTTTGTTAGGTTGGTGTGTGTGCGCACAGAACAGATGAAGCTGTCACGTTGCCATAAAGAGGTTCCCAGATGTTAGGGACCCATCGCCTTTGGACCCAATCGATCAACATTTACCCAATCAACCGTGTTACAACTTCACACCCCAAAACAAAAACCTTTGTTTTCCCACATTTCTTTGTTCCAAATCAAATCTTAATATCATGTTAGTGTGTTTCATTACATTTCAGAACCCCCGATACCACTGTCTTGTCATAATCTTTCAGAGCCCGACATAAATCTCATTTTATTTTCTCCTCATAAAATTATATAATAATCTCATAACGCCTTCTGAAATATTGACTAGAACGTATATAATCCCCATAAAACAATCAGTTTCTGAAGCAGACAACTTTAAACAGTTCTAATAATGTTTGTGCATTCCCAAGGAGTTTATTATAAAGACTGTTATAGTAAACTGTAAGAAATAACTGTTATTACAAAAAGAAAACAGCAAGATTTACGTTTTGAAGTTACCCAATAAGGCTTATAAAACTTGGGCAATGATGAACTTTAGCAAGGAGAAGATTTTTGATTTGGATGCATGTGTTAAAGTTGCTGACGTATTGGTTAAGCATGGGCTTCCTCTCCAAATTCATAGAGTATTTTATTCTTAACGCCTTAAGTATGGACACGGTTTGCATTCATTTTCATGGTTGCTTTTAGTTTCTGCTTGTCTTTTTAGCTCTTTATGTTTGGTTAACACATGTTAGTGCTGATGGTTAGTTTTGAGATATTCTGTGCAACATGTTTATGGAAACAAATAAAAAATCATGTAGTGAAATTTCCTAATCAGTCACTACAGAGAATATATTATGGAGGCTTGAAAATGTCTGCATTTTTTTTTTCTGTATTGTTTCAAATAATTAAACTCAGTTTCTCTTGAATAAAGTATTCCTTCCTTTTGTTATGGAATTCCTGGTAGAATTTTCAAACTATTGGCAGATGAAAGTGCACATGTGTCTAGCCCAACTTGGGAAGTGGGAGGACCTCATACTGATAACGATGATTAGTGCTTTGACAATTCTCAACATAGGGATCATAGAAGTTGTAGTTTGGGAAGGATATTAATATGTTTTTGTACTTATATTTTAATATATATATATATTATATATATATATATATATATATATATATATATATTTAAATTCAGGTCTGTGAGAGTAATAATTTCAACACTGTATTCTTATCTGTTAGCAGATACATACTTGTGCTGCTATACTTAAATCTATAACTTGTATTTTGCTTAAACATAATATTTTATAACATGTTTGACAACTAATAAGATGGTATATTATTAAAGTAAGAAAACATGTTTAGAAGAAAAATGAATGATTAATAAAATTGATAAAGATTAAGATTAATTATGGAAAATGATTAGTATTGTCATGACAGAAATACCCTAGTTGTTGTAGTTAATTAGATTAAGGATGTAATATTAAAATTGAATGGGATTATGACTGGATGCGGTCTTGGCATAGGACGAATGTACTTAATGGCTGTGCTTTTGTATAAAATAACATTCATACTTTGCATAAGAAAACAAATGATAAAAGATAAATTAGCAGAAAAATTAAGCAGAAAGGAGAGGTGGAGTCCACAATGATCAGCATCAAATGCTTATTGGGATTCGCACTGTTGCTGAATTCCAAGATCCACAACCATCCGTTATTATCTCTCTTTCTTTTCCTTTTTTTCTTAATTTATGTATAAAAAAGGGGAAATTGTTTGAAAAATAAAACTAGATTTTCCTATTTTTCCCTTTCTCTGCTTCCCTGTTGGCGGAGCTCTAAGCCATCTCTTGTCTCTCTCGAGAGGGGAAAGAGAGAGAGAGTGTGTGTCACAACGCAAAGCAAACCCAGAAAGAAAGTAGCAAATGCCAAATGGGAGTGCAGTGATAGCATTGTAGCGTAGTGTTAGTGAGAGAGAGAGAGAGAAAAAAAAAGGCACTACCGTCACCACAACCAACTAGGCTTCGGTCGGAAAGTTGCTACAAAAAAGGTAACTCTCTCTCTTTCTCTCTCTATCCACTCCCTGTTGTTCTGTTACGACACGTCTGATTTGCTGTTATTAGGGCTTTTATCGTTTTCCTTTGCTTTGTAGCTCTATAATTGACTCTCTTCAAGATGAACCTTTCTTCTTTTTTCTAAACACTGACTCGGGTCTGTCTGGGATTTAACTTCAGGTTTTGTCTTCTGGGTCAGTCTTTGCTTTTCTGGGATCTCCATTTCTGAGCTGAAGTTTGAATTTTTCGCGATTTTTGATCGTGGGTTTGCTGGTTCTTCTTCTGGGGTTGTCACCAAGTCGCCTTAATCAACTAATTATTGAACCTTCTCTGGGTATCTCGCCTCCGATTCCTGTTGGGTATTTCCTTTTTTGCTTTTCACATGTATGGAATCTGAACGATTTTGATCTTGGAGGGTACTCTGAATCGGTGAATTGGTGTTGTTGTTTTGGCTTGAAGATGGCTGTTGGTACTAGTTGTGGCTTGAGGTGATTTTTGGGAAGTTGTTTGGTAAGAAGGGATAAGGATGGCGGCAGAGTCAAACGCTGGATTTCACTGTGAAGACATAGATTCTGTTTTGAACAGGCGTGGCATATCATTTCAGCCTGGTGGTGCTATTAACCGCCTCTCAGAGATGGTTCCAATGGGTAATTACTTTGGGCTGAGTAGTTCATCTGGGATGATATATTCTGGGAATTCAACCATCATTAACAGTAATCCTGTCTTGAGTCAAGCGGGTAACCCTTCAAGTTCTTCGCTTCTTCTCGATTCGGTTCCAGGACTGAAGCATGACACAGGGTTGGCTGTTGAGTGGTCTGTTGATGAACAGTACAGATTGGAGGAGGGCCTTGCCAGGTGAGTTCTTTGTTTTGACCGGGTTAGGTCTTTTTTAGCTTTTTCTTTAACCCCTTCATTATGGCTCCTATGTGTTGCATTGGTCCATGGTAGCTCATTTTCAATTTACCTTCTCATGATGATAATGATTTCGGATCTTAGATGCCCATGATTTTCTTTTTGTTTGTCAGAGGAAGTAATTGCAGTTGGCCCCCCTTTTTTTTTATCAGTGAACTAATCATTCTGTCTATCCCTAAGCCATTTCATAACATATAAAGCAAAAATGCTGTCTTTCTTTGTATCTGTGAACTAAAAATGCTTTTTTTTTTCTCTTATACTGATATTTTCAATTTCCAAATCTTGTTTCTCTTTCGTTTGACACTTTAATTCCTAGTTAAAATGATGCTACCCATTCTTTTCTTTGCTAATTGCTTACATTGTCTTGATGGAAGTAGAAATGGAGGGGGAATAAGGGAGGGAAAATACTAGAACTTTGTGAATTGTGTTGACTAACTTTTCCAAATTTGACTACTCGAGCTTATGGTTTTATTTGTTCATTGAAAGGGTATAATAGTAATTTCATCCTCCCACCCTTCTGTCAAATCCTACCCCCTTCACCATTGAACCAATGAACCATTTATGCTTTTCTCTTTTTTCTAGAATTACACGAGTTGTAGTGGCTGTGCTAAATTTGTAGTTGTGCCATATATTTTATGTTAAAGAGCTGGTATTCTCATTATATAGTTTATATTTCATGAATTCTTTGTGATTCTTCTTCCGTTTTTGTGACTAGATATGCTGATGAACCGAGTATCATGAGGTATATCAAAATTGCTGCCCTGTTGCCTGATAAAACTGTCCGAGATGTTGCTTTGAGGTGTAGATGGTTGACAGTAAGCACTTTTTCTTTCAACATTTTTCTCCAATCTCCATTTTTTATTGCTTGCAATTATGATACTTGTTTATTATAGAAGAAAAAAATTAAATTTGAAATCATTTGAACATGTTGTGATTAATTAATTGAAGGTTGAACATGCATGGTGGAACTTCCTTTTCCCGATGCATTAAAAAATTAGTAATTTACTTGTCTCCTCGGTTCCTCCTACACCTTAGTTTTTGGCATTGTTATAATGGCTCAAGTTTTCACATGGCTGTGTAGCTAAAGTGTTGTATAGCGACAATGATATCAGTGGTTTAAAAGGCAGGGTTTTAGATTTTGGGTGTTGTCATGGTAGCAGTTCAAGCAATTGCAGAAAAATGCAGGAAAATAAAGCTGATGGAACTTTCAATTTGGCCAAAATGTGGTTGTTGTGGCTGCAATGGCCACTGCAGGTCACAATTTAGAACCCTATTTAAAGGTTATGTTTCATCTCATGATCAAATGGACTTTTAATAAAATAAACCAAGTTAACTTTCCTTGCCCTTTACCTTTCATGTAGAAGTTGAAAAAATATTAGGGTTCTGTATGAAATTTTATACAGAATAGAAAGTTGTGCACTTTATGAACACAGTGTTAAGATTGGACTTGGGTACTTATGTAGCTTGCTCCTTTACACCTGTTATGGAAGCTTAAAGTATAGTTAAAATATTTTGCAGAGAAAGCGAAGGAAATCAGAAGAACACAATCTGGGAAAGAAGGTCCATAACAGAAAGGTACATGAGATCTGAAAGCTTTTCTACAGATGCTATGTTTCTTGTAATTTAGTTTGTTGAAGCGTTTTGAAATTAATCTCAAGTAATTTTCCCTGATTCTGTACTTGGTATTTTATGTATTATGAGAATCTTGAATTCCCAATCTATTTTTTGTTAGAAAAAATTCAAACATATTTGACCTCTAAATTTGAAGATGTATGAAAATTCATTTTAAACTCAACATTGAAAAAATGGAATTTCTATTAAATTGTTACTTGAAATAATTGTCTTGTGTATTTGAAGTCCCTGTATAAATGATGATCAGTAATATCATTTTAAACACCATCTGAGATTTTCTATCAGTGTATTATGAATCCTCTCATTTCTCCCTACCTTTGCATCATCCCTAGTTTTGTGGATGCATAAGATCTCCAATACTTATGTATTATACCAAATGTCCTCATTTTACGTGCAATTTGTTAATTAAAATTCACAAACACTTCCCCTTAAATATGTTGAGATTAGCCTAGATAGTAGCTCCTGGGGAGATTAGATTAGCTTTTTTTTTTATGTGCCTTATCTGATTTGGTTCGACTAGGAAACTTGTTTTTAGTATCTCAACTCAACTCAGAATTTCAAGGATTTTGTTGTACATATGTATCCTTATATTAAGTTAGAAGGTGAGACTCTCTATTAGATATGCCTAAGAATATCCATTCCTATATCGTAAACTTGTACTACGAATACACAACTTTGAAGGTGAGAATCTCAGTCTATTGTAAATCTAAAATAAAAATTATATATGCAAAGATATTTATTTGTCACGAATTCTACTTATATTATAGTTTATGAGTAAAAAATATTTCTATAAAATTTAATTATTTAAAAATAAACATTTATCTGGGGCAGTGCTTACGCTAAAACTCTAATCTCTAGATATAATAATTCCATCATATCATATTCAGTTCTGAAGTAACTTTGGGTATTGTGGTGAAGTGGTATGTGGGCTAGCTTGTTTGATTAATCCATTGCCCCAATCCAGTGAAGGGCAAGTATTAGGACAAGGGAATATTTTCAAGGTAAATTGTTTCAGACTCTTGGTTAGGATTCAAACCTTTAGCCCATGTTTGTCCATCCTAAATTATTCCCTTGGTATTAAATATTTTGTATTTTTTTCCACCTTTCATATGCAATGAAGGTCATGCTATCCACTACTGAAGAAGCATTTAACAACCTGCAGTAAGTCATCCTAACCTAAGCACTTAAAGAATAAAAATATTAAATATTTTTGGATACCCAAGATATTAAACACCTGACCATTTAATTTATTATTTTCTATGATCTATTACAAATGCACTCGGGGTAATCATTAGCAAAATGCCTTGTTGATGTTGTTTTTGACCAAACAGATATAGTGTAGTGTAAAATCAGTTGCTTTGAGTTCTCTCAACCTGCTTAACTATCTTGTCAAGGATGTTTATAACTGGAATAATAACTAAATATGATTACGTTGCATCCCATAAATGGGATTCCAGTTTTGATATATTGAATCAATAATGTCTTTAGGATCTAATGTTGATTGAAGAACCAGTATTCTAAAGTCCTGCTTCTTCAGGATAAGCCTGTGGAGTTAGCATCAAAGACAAATTTACATTCGGCTCTGCCCCCAACCATGGCTACATATTCTCACATGTCACACCACATGGACCAAAGTCACCGGATACAATATGATGGTTAGTATATAATTTTCTTAAAAAGTTGTATGAAGTATCAATTAATGTTTAAGCTGTTATCATTTTCTATTTCTTGTGTGAAACCATATTATTCATTATATTTAGACCTTTTTTCAGCTAAAACCAAAATTTAGTTCTTGACTAAATTTTGTATGTGTGTAAACACATTTCCTCCCTGAGAGAAAAATATATTTTATCTGTGGCATATCTTGGTAGGCTACTGTGTAACTCTGTTCAGTCAATGTTCTGTTATATTTAGATGAAGTTGTGTCATTGTGCAAGGTAAATGGAATCGAAAGATTTGTTTATCACTGTTCATTTTTTAAAATTTATGTACAAAACCCCATTGATTTATATTGTCAGCATGAAATGGAATAGTTCCCCATCGATAGCTTGTATGGTATCACTTTTTCTGTCACTAGAATCAGTGCCCTTATTTTCATCAAATATATTTTCCTTATGTGCAATCAGGAATTTGTAGTCCTTTGAAGCAACTCATGCAGCAGAATGCTCAAGCTTTTAATCAAATCACTGCCAATTTGTCTACTTACAAGGTAAATAGCTCAATAGTCATATGCTACCTCAATGGTCATATGTTTTAGTTTCTTTTTTGTTTATAAATACCGTTGCAGATGGTGATTTTATACATTCCACTAGTAAAGAAAATCTTCCCGTTTTTAACAAATATTAGGCTTGAAATATTAACGCTATGTGGCATTTCACCTGCCTCAGTTTTATAATGGATGGATAATTTATTAGTAAATAGCAGAAAAATATCACATTCACATGTCGCATTGAAAAGTCATCAGTCATGTTATTGGAGTCTAGTTTGATACTCCATATAAGATGGCCACAGAAATGTTTTTGTCTGTCTCGTTTTGCTAAGAATTAATGCATAACATTCATTGATAATTTCATATCTTGATTCTCACATTGTCATCATATCTATTCCTTTACATATATAATTACATTAACATGTGATAATGATAGTTTTCTTTGTCAAACAGTTGCAGGATAACATCGACCTCTTTTGCCACACTAGGCATAATATTAACACCATTCTTAATGAGTATGTGAACATTTTGAATTAAGCTTGCTCACCTTGCTGTTAATGTTATGCAAATCAATTTCCTTTTAAATTTGGTTTTGATATCTAAAAACATTATGAAGTTCACTTAATTTTGTGCAGTATGAGAGGGATGCCTGGGATTATGAGCCAAATGCCACCACTGCCTGTCGCCATTAACGAGGATCTTGCTAGTAGTATTTTGCCTAATAGAACATAGGTAAGCTCTTGGTAAACTTAACCCATTTCTTGTATTCCTCTTTTGAAGTTCATACATATGTATCAAGCTTCGAAAAAAGTGAAATTAAATTCCTGCAATGGCTATCCTAAAATGCAATATTATTTGTAAATTGAAGTATAGAATATGAGATATGAAAGTTGATTTGGTTTATTGTGGTTGACAATTGAATGAAGCGGGCAAAGTGCTGAGTCCACCAACATTTCCCACAGAAATGAAAAGTGTAGAGAGAGTCTTAGCTGCAAGTGTTTTGGTGGTACATGGCATTGAGGATCTCAGGACTTTCCTCACTTTCTAATCCATCATTCATCTTATTGCTCCCTCCTTTATTTATTTCTTTTGAAGGAAACCTTGCAACTCCTGTTGTACAAACAAAACATTTTCCTTGCAAAGAAAAAAAGGAGACAAAATAGGAAACCAATTAATATAACAATGGTTTGAGGTGAATGCACCGTTATTGATTCCAGAGTGCAGGTGTTTTTCTCATGCCATAGGAACTATTTGTAGATCTATATTCTAGTTTGCCTTCGACTTCAAATTTAAGTAATTATCATATTTAACGCTTGATGATGATACCTGTTGTGTAATGTGTGAAACTAAATCATTATTTACATCATTTCCTATCTTGTTTCGCCTCTAGATTCATGCCCTTATCTTCACTTGTAATATATATATTTATCATTCTTTTAACGTCTTTTCTTTATTACGAATAACCAGATATTTTTTTAATGTGATTGGATCGTTGATTAAGAAAAAAAAATGTTTAAACAGACAAATATTTACCATAGGGAGTAAAAAAATAAGTCACAAGTAGTGTTGTATTTAGTAGTAGTTCTTAATTAGTGTCGAAGTATCCCTTGTCATACTTCTATTTTTATAACGTAAGGTCACAAAAATACATGTGAAAAAGTGACAAATTTCATAATGATTCCCTCTGAATTTTTTTTTCTCCTATCTTCTTTTTTACAAGACTACAAATTGTACAATCTACCTTTATCGTAGGTCTCCCTGTGACATTTTTTGGTTCTTGTCCAAATCATCTTAACTTGTCTTTTTTATTTTTGTTCTATCAGTAGTATACCAGTATTTTCACATATATGACCATTTTGTGTAATTTGTGTTTTGTTGTATGATCACACACCCATGTTGACATTTTCATTTTTCCTAGTCTCACTGTTTCGTATGTTGTCTCTATAAAGTTCAACATTCAGTACTATATATGAATAGCCAAGTGTGTAGCAGTACTATAAAATTGTCTGAGTTTGATAAGTACTTTGCACTCACTCATAAATAACTCTCGCTGTGTTCCTTCTTTCTAGCCATATCACTTGCATTCTCTTGTCTCCTGCCAAAATTGTAAGTTATTTTTTCCTTCGCAAAGTTTTTCTCCAAGATTCAAATTTAAAGTTAGTCGCTTCCCTTGTTCCTTTTTCAAAAGTATATTATTCTCAAAAGGTATGTATTTAGGATGCAAGACTTAGATTAAACAAGGAAAGACTTAAAGGCTAAACCTCCATGCAATCTCCTTATAATAGAGAAGTCTTTGGGCTCACCTGTTTAATGTTTTACAACAACAATTACCTCTTTTATTACTCAAAAATACCTACATTTGAAACAAAAGTTCCATCGTGATAAATAAATAACTAGCATTCGATATTAGAACTTTGATCACGTAATTAACAATTATATTGCAATTATTTTGTTTATAAAACTTTCAAACAAAAGCAATAAAAGTTATAATATACAATATATCTACAATATTAATATTTTCAAACACCATCAAACTACCTTATTTTAAAGGTTGACTTTGTTCTTCAAATCCAACTACCTCTTTATACATGTCTTGGGCAAAATATTAAATTATAATTATATAATTATAGCACTCCTCTTAGTACTTGAGTTTAAGTTCTTTCGAAGTACATAAAAATCACTTTCAATATTTTTTTTTACGTAAACACCTTTCCCTAAATTTCATTGAAGACTAATTACTTTTCTTATAAATCTTATTAACTTAAAATCGAATGAATTTTTTGCAATCATTGTTTTTTCTTTTAATCTATTATTCAATCACATCTTTTTTATAATTTCATTTTGCGCAGCACAATTCCAGATATTTGCTTTGTTCTTAAATATTAGAAGTCAAAATATTCTTCTTCTAAATATTTGATATTTCTTTTACATCTCAATCTCATTGAAAAACTTAATAAGTAAAATAAAATATTTGTATTTTACATTTCTAAACTTTAGATATTTTCTCAACCAACAGTTTTATCCTTTTCAATCCTCTTAAAGTGATTTTAACCTCTCTAATCCAAGTTATCTGATTATAAACTAAATGCCATTTGTCAGGGTAGATTTATCGTCCTTCCATGTTAATATTCAATCCTTGACCATCATTAAAATAAAAAACAAAAAATAATTCCCCGTCTTTCTTCTAATCATTTTTATAATAGTGTGATGTATGTTTATGTAGAAGTCATTAATATGATTTACATTTGTCACACTGAGTCATTATAGTGTTTCTTGAATTTTTTCTATCTTTTGTCTCGTACACCCTTTATCATTTTATTTATCTATATCTTAGTTATCTTTGTAATTCAAAGTGTTAAAACTTTCAAATATATTATTTAAAAATATTAATTATATTATTAGC